>ENA-OQAA01001251-OQAA01001251.1-human-gut-metagenome-genome-assembly--contig:-NODE-1251-length-13588-cov-1.719189_pt1 | contig 13588 bp, 17 predicted proteins | sample MGYA00242489_ERZ504515 | MGnify/ENA primary metagenome ERZ504515 (study PRJEB26092, sample SAMD00036237) | human gut metagenome | host: Homo sapiens | study: EMG produced TPA metagenomics assembly of...
TAGTATAAAAGGTGTAAATTGATGGGACATATAGTGGTGTTATTTCTAATTCTAATCTGCATGGCAATTTAAGAGGTATGAATCCAGTATATGGAGGATATAGTTCTAATATAGGTAATCATGCACTATTAATACATGGAATAAGTGACAATGCACGGTTGGTATGGAATCCATGGTATTCCCATTCTGAGTGGACATCAAGTAGTAATACATATAAAGCGAATGGAACTACATTTACAATGTATAGATATGGAACTTTTTTTTGAGAAAGAAGTACATATAAAGTTGTTATAAGAGCAGACAGAATTATATGATTTTCTTACAATACTTTTGATTCTATTTATTATATAGTATCCATGATTCAACTTATTCAAGCCAATGCATTATATATCGTTTTGTGGTTCTGTGTTGGAAGTTTAGCTGTAAGGATCAAAGAAAATGAATAAAAAGAGATTTTGGAGAATCGTTTGCAAGTCCGATATAGAAAAATATTGAGAAATAGAGAAAGTTGCCAGTGTGTTTTGAATGCTACTGGTGAATTGTTAAAACAAAAGAATATTGAAAAAAGTTTGTGAATAATGTATGATAAAAATACTTAAAGGAGAAGACACTTTGGGAATTATCAGAGGTAATTTGAGGAATCGTGTGGTTTGTTTTGAATCCTGTTGTTGATTTTTGTGTTTGTAAAAGTTGATTAGGAATTTGCTTGGCAGAAATGTTGGAACGACTGTGCTAACAGCGGTTACGATGTAGAGAGAATTATTTTGAACAATTTAAAACACAATTAGTTGAGAGTGAAAATTATAAATTTTCAGAATAAGAATAAGAAAGACCAAAAGGTTTGACCTCATATGAAACGGTAGAAGAATTTGGTGAGATGGCAGAATATTATGTAATTATGACGGAGGTGCACAAAAAAACACGCCAGGAAACATTGACAGATTGGAGAGTTATCTTGAAGAAAGACTTATCAAGCGGAGAGTGGATGATAACGAGTTATGGTGAAGGATAATTAATACCGTTTCCGAGAGCACGGACTGGAAACTTAGAATTTTACTTATTATGTTGATATTGCTGGAGTGAGGGGCTTTCTATTATGAGAGAGGATAATTCTAGAAGAACAGGGAGAGATGTTTTATGAGAAAAATCAATGGGGTCAGTAAAATAGGTATTGTTTTAATATTGATTAGTTTTATGTTTGTGACTGGTTGTACATCTTCAAAAGAAAAAGAAACAGACGTATTTCAAGGCAATCTTGCAAAAGGAATTCTGTATAATGAAAAGATTTATTGGCAGACATCAACTTCTGAGAATCCAAAAGATGGGCAAGAAATTGGAAAAGTAAAAAAGGTTGAAAAAAGGGGTGTTTTTCCAACGAAAAGAGTTTTCGGTTACGCAATCCGCAGAAGATATCGAAAATAAAAAAGTATATTCAGATGAGGAACTGTTGTATATAGAAAACAAAAATGAAGTTCAGATTTTTGAATATCGGACAGAGATGGAGTTGGGGGAGGAAGTTCCGTTGAACTTAGAAGAGGAATCGGAAGGAATGGCATTGCCACATTTTGTATATGAGAATATGAGATATCTTTTGAATACAGAATTAACAGTAGAAAAATTGCCGAAGTCATTTGTAAAAGCAGGAGAAATAGAAAAAACATGTGTGGTAGCTGTTAAAAATAATACGGGAAATCTTGATGTGGGAACAGAATTTTATGCATCAGAGTATCAAAATCGTTATATGATAGCGAAAAATCCGGATGGAACATACAGTGTATATGAGAATGAGGGATATTCTCAGTAGATGTTAGAAACTGTTGTGAGAGGTAAAAAAGAGGGTGTCATGCGGACCAATGTCATTAAGTTAAAATGATGTAAATGGCAATCCAAAACAAAAATATACAAATCAGAGTATATCTAATTCGGATATGCTCTGATTTTGTATTACAAGAAAAAATTTCGTTTGATTTTTTTGATAGCACAATAACTCCTTCGGAATCGGAGGAGTAAAAGAGATTGAATTATTTCTGATTTATGCTAATCTATAATTGAATGAAACCACACATGTACTGACAGAAACTCGCTGTCGTTTTCGGTTGGGTCTTATTGGGAGTAAGAATCGTTGAATTGTGGCTTCAATATCATAAGGAGGCTCCTTTCCTTTGTACCTGAAAAAGTTCAAACAGATTTTGGTAGCCTGCGTGAAATTGATCTGTAGTTTATACTTCAGATCTTTTTCTTTTGGTTTTACATGTTGAGCAATCAACATGCTAAAGTTGTACATAACTATTCTTGCGTATATTTCCTGTAAAATAGAATTCTCCTGTTTAGAATGAAATGCTGACAATCCAAGAATATATTTCAATTCTCTGAAACCAGTTTCTATTCCCCATCTTTGATGATAGATTTCTTTCAAATCTTCCATTGAAAATATTTCTTCTGGAAGGCTCGTTGCAATAACTTCATATGTATTGTCATCTAAAAGGAATCTGACAAACCGTATTGTTATCTCATAATCAGGACTTTTGCTATTTTCAATATAATCAAACCGGGACTTCTTTGAAAGATACTTATATTTTTCTGTGTTAATCGCAGCTGGACCAGAGAAATGTCTGGTTAATACCACCCGTTTTGTAATATCATATTCCACTGTTTTAGGAAGATTTAACCCAGAAACCATACAGGAATTATCAGAATCTCTGACTCTTACAACATAATCAAAAAGTCTCTCTTCAATATGAGCGAAAAGATTATAGTTCTCATAACCACGGTCTGCCATGATTATAACAGGATGTTTTTCACTGATTCGATCCACAAGTTCACATGCTGCACCTGTTTCGTTTTCGTGCAATCCCTTTTGAACAATGACATCCAAAAAGCTTTTACTACAAACATCAAAAAGTGCATTCAAATGGAGGGTCGAAAAATGATTATCCCCCATAACATTATCTTCTTGAGAGTTGTAAGGTAGTGAAAAATCACTTCCATCAATTGCAAGTAAACGATAATTTTTATAAAGGACAGGTTTTTTTAAGGTACATTCATTAAAGCGATGAAACAAATGTTCTAAGGCAGTGTAACTGAGTTTTTTTCTTTGTTGGACAAATGCTGACACAGTTGGAACCCCTTTCCTATATTCAAAAAATTCTCCTATCTCATGTCCAAGACTGCTACTTCCAAAAGAAAGAATAAATTGAATCAACGTAGAAAAGTTAAATTTACTTTTACGACAAAAAGCCGGTTTTCCCGAAAGATTAAAGATGTCAGAAGAAAGTGCCATTTCATCAATAATCTTTAGTAAACAATTTTTAAGTTCATTAGCGTGTGTATTCACGACGTCACCTCCTATAAACAAGGGGCTTCGCCGCAATTTTTTTGGTATTTGTCAACCATTTTTTTTAAATCACAAAAAAAGAGCAGGTACATTTTTCTATATACCTTGCTCTATAAGAGAATACATTTTTAATATCTTAACTTAATGACATTGTCATGCGGACACCCTCTCAATATATCTTATTCTATTAGATCTTCTCGCCATTGCGGTATTATTTCACTACATTCTGAATTCTTTCGTTCGGACTTAAGATACTGCTGATGGAACCGTCGTGGTTCAATGTATCGACAATCAGTGCGATGTATTTGCTCAAATCGCAGTTGATGTAGTAAGGCTTGCTCAATAATTCCGGTGTCTGATAGATCAAGTTTGTTGTCAGAATACCGTGGATAATACCTTGCTCATACGCCTCATCAAATTTCTTCATACCGTTTGTGAACAGACCAAATGTAGCTGCTGCAAAGATTCGGTTCGCTTTTCTTGCTTTCAACTGTTTTGCAACATCAAGAATACTGTCTCCGGAAGAAATCATATCGTCGATGATGATCACATCTTTTCCTTCCACAGAAGAACCTAAAAATTCGTGAGCGACAATTGGGTTGCGTCCATCTACAATTCTTGTGTAATCGCGGCGTTTGTAGAACATACCCATATCAAGTCCAAGCACGTTGGCAAGATAGATAGCACGTCCTGTAGCGCCTTCATCCGGCTGATTGCCATCATGTGTTCGCTGTCAATTTTTAAATCAGGAACATTCTGAAGAAGCCCTTTAATAAATTGGTATGTCGGGCGAACTGTCTCGAATCCGCTGAGTGGAATCGCATTCTGCACACGTGGTCGTGAGCATCAAAAGTGATGATGTTGTCAACGCCCATACGAACTAACTCCTGAAGTGCAAGTGCACAGTCAAGAGATTCTCTCGAGCTTCTTTTGTGCTGTCTGCTCTCGTAAAGGAAAGGCATAATTACGTTAATTCTACGAGCTTTTCCACCGATAGCAGCGATGACTCTTTTAAGATTCTGGAAATGGTCATCTGGTGACATGTGGTTTGTGTGTCCCGACAATGAGTATGTTAAACTATAGTTACATACATCTACCATCAAGTAAATATCTTTTCCTCTTACCGATTCATTGATAATACCTTTTGCTTCTCCGGAACCAAAACGAGGAACCTTAGCATCGATGATGTAAGTCTCTTTTTGGTAATCGTGGAAAACGACATCATCTTTTGTTTTGGCAACAGCCTCTTTTCTCCATTTTACAAGATAATCGTTTACTTTTCCTCCCAATTCCTGACAACCGTCAATTGGAATCATACCGAGTGATCCTACTGGTATATTTTCTAAAGTGCGTTCTGTGCGGTGTAACATTAATTTGCCTCCCTGTTCATTAGTTTCTTTTTGATGCGAATGTCATCGCCGGTTAATTTTAACATGGTGTAATTACTGGTAATTCGGGAAAATGTTCTCTCTGAATAAATCTCTACAAGTGATTCCAAGGAAAGATTCGTAGAGATGATTGTTGATTTTCTGCGCAGCAATCGCTCGTTCAGACAGAGGAACAATTGTGAAACGGTAAACGCATTCGAAAGTTCCGTTCCCAAATCGTCAATAATTAACAGATCACAGTTGAAAATATGTTCATACATGATCTCAGCTGTGTTATCTTTTTCGAATTTACTCTTGGCAATGGTGTCAAAGAGCTCAAATGCAGTAAAGTAAATTACCGAATAAGCATGATCAATTAATTCTTTTGCGATACAGTTGGATAAAAAAGTTTTTCCGACGCCAGTATCACCATAAAGAAATAAATTGCGAAAATTGTCCGCGAATGTATCTGCAAATTCGCGGCAAGTAAGATAGGCATTCTTCATATTTGTGAGAGAAGAGCGCCCGGTTTTTGGGTCAATATGATTATCTGAGTAGTAAGAAAGAGAAAATGTATCAAAATTTTCTTTTTCCAAAATATGCTGTAAATTGGATTGTGTATAAAGCAGATCGATGACTGCTTTGTGGAAACAGTGACATTTTCGATTGCCGATGTATCCGGTATCTTTGCAGTCTTCGCATTCGTAGACCGGCGCCAAATAATCTGCCGGGAAACCGGCAGATAAAAGCAGCGTTTTTTTCTGCTCAGATAACTTCCGAATCTCTTCTTTTAAAGCGGGAAGTGCACTCTCATCTCCGTCTAGAAGCTTCCGCGCGTGATTCACACTTAAAAGAGAGATAGAATCGTTGATTTCTTTTAACTCCGGTAGTCGATTATACACTGTTTTATAGCGTTTGTCTAATACATTTCGATTATGCAGCTGTTTTTGCTCATAGGCACGAATAATGGTATCGTATTGAGAATTATTTAAAGCACGATGAATCTCCTTTAATTATGGTGTGTTTAACAGTTGCTGTTCCAACGAGCTAATGTCGTAAGAACGTCCTTCAAAATTGTTAAAACGGTTCGGGGCAGGCGCGGCAGCTCTTGTTGCAGCGGCGCGTCGTTTCATCTCTTTTTCCTGCTGATAGACAAGATCGATCTTGGTGATATCAGATAAATGATGTACCCCTTTTGCAATCCAGTTCTTTTAAAATGGAGTCGGTATATTTGAAATCAGGCTGATGTGTGTTCGCAATCGTACGGTTACAAGCTTCTATAATAATATCTAAAGTGAGACCGTATTCTTCCGTCCATTTTTTTATGTAGCTTAATTCTACTGCAGCCGGACTTCTTCCTTTTATTCCGAATGCATTCAGAACGGCAAAACAATTCTTGTTGTAAGCAGCAGAACTTGCTTTTGCCTCTGTTACGCTTTTGATGTTCTCATCAGACCATGCAAGCGCGACAGACTCGATATAATGCATACTTTTGTGCCCGTTTTCCACACAATATTCAATCAGATACTCAATCAAATCTGTTGAAAAATGTAATGTATCAAAGAAATAGTTAATTTTCTGAATCTCCTTGCTGGACAATGGTTTGCCCATGTACTGCTCAGCGACAAAGTAAAGCTGTCTGAGCTGTTCCTGATTCTCAGCAGCAGCACTTCTAAGCGGTTGGTCTTGCTTTTGAGCGGCAGCACTTCTGAGAGGTGGCTCTGCTTTTGGTGCGGCGACCGGCTTTGCTGTCTCCTCTTTTCTGATAGCTGGTGCAGCATCGGAAGGTCCCGAAGTCTTTCCGATAGCAAGTCCACAGATTGTTCCGGCATCATCGTAATCGATGACAAGAAGTCCCATCTTGGACCAGTAGTTAAATGCGCGGATAATGTCTTTTTCTGTGCATTCCAGACAGTCTGCAAGTTTTGAAATAGTCAGTGAGCTGTCCGGTGTATTCAGGTGGCGCAGTAAAAGCAGGTATACTTTTACATATTCGCCATTTGCCTTTGTCATATAATAATCTATAAAGTCGTTTTCCACAATTGTACTGTTACCTTGAAAACGATTTCGAAGTGTCAGTGTTCTCATTCCTCTTTCGCCGTATCCTTTCCGTTCTCTTCTCTTTCAGTAATGGCTATTATAGCACCATATAAGCATAGGAAAAAGCACTTTTCCGTGGATATCTCGGTTTTTTTTGTGGATAAAAAAATTGTGGAAACTGTGGATAACTCTTATTTTAGAAGTGCTTCTCCAATGTTTACAACGTCTCCGGCACCCATAGTTATCAACAAATCACCGTGGATACATTTTTCAGAGACAAAATTTTCAATCTCTTCAAAGCTTGGAAAATAGTATGCGTCTGTGCCAAGTTCTTTGATTTTTTCAGTAAGTGCAGCGGAAGACATTCCTAAAGTGTCTGTCTCGCGGGCGGCATAGATGTCGGCTAGGACAACATGGTCGGCGAGAGAAAGTGCCTCTGCAAACTCGTCAAAAAATGCTTTTGTTCTTGTGTAAGTGTGCGGTTGGAAAATACACCAGATATCTTTATGAGGATAATTCTGCGCAGATGTTAGTGTCGCGCGGATCTCCGTTGGATGATGCGCATAATCATCGATGATCGTAACACCATCTCGCTCCCCTTTATATTGGAAACGGCGGTCCGTTCCGGTGAACGACAGAATCCCTTTTTTAATGATATCAAGTGGAATCTCAAGCTGCTCACAGACAGCAATGACGGCAAGTGCATTGGATACATTGTGGTTACCGGCAACGGCAAGTGTGATGCGATCCACATATTCACCATGTCTTAACAGATCAAAGGAAGCATTTCCAATCTCATCGAATCGAATTTCAGAAGCAGAATAGTCTGCCGGCTGTCTTTCAGAATATGTGATGATCTTGCAGTCTAGTCCGTCAGTGATTGAATTGATTCCCTCAATATTTTGGTTGATGACCAAAGCGCCATCTGCAGGGAGCAGCGCGGCAAATTGATGGAAGGAGTTGCGGATATCATCAATATCTTTGAAGAAATCCATATGGTCTTCTTCTATGTTCAGGATAATTCCAATCTTTGGAAAGAAATGCAAAAAGCTATTAGTGTATTCGCAGGCTTCTGTGACAAATACATCAGAGCTTCCTACACGGATATTGCCACCGATTGCCTTTAAAATACCGCCAACAGAGATTGTCGGGTCTTTTTCACCTGCCAGCAATACGTGAGAGAGCATAGAGGTTGTCGTTGTCTTTCCGTGAGTACCGGAAACAGCAATCGGAGTCTTGTAATTGGTCATCAGCTGACCAAGCAACTCAGCACGTGATAACATTGGAAGATTTTGTCTTTTGCCTCTGCAAATTCTTCATTATCCTCGTGAATTGCCGCTGTATAGACAACAACATCGATTCCATCTATGATGTTAGATGCTTTTGCGGATAAAAAACAGAAGCACCCATAGAGGCTAAATGTTCTGTGAGCGCAGAAGCTTTCGAGTCAGAACCTGAAATTGTAAAATTTTCTTTTAGAAGAATCTCAGCAAGCCCGCTCATACTGATGCCTCCAATCCCGATAAAATGAACGTGAAGAGGCTTGTTAAAATTTATTTTATACATATATTACCATCCCATTCTTATGTTTTTGTCATATAATAAGTCTATCCTCTATATTATATACATATATGCCAAAAAAGCCAAGGTCTTTATTTTGTTGGTTTTAGATAAAACATGTAAAAAGATGTTGTTTTTTTGTAAAATATGTTCACTATGTGAAAAAATTGTGTTATAATAAACACATTAATACTGAGAAGGGGTGATGACATGAAGAAAAAAGAAATGATAGCAATGTTATTAGCAGGAGGACAAGGCAGCAGACTCGGTGTCTTAACTGCGAAAGTTGCAAAGCCGGCAGTAGCATTTGGAGGAAAATACAGAATTATTGATTTTCCGCTTAGTAACTGCATCAATTCAGGAATTGATACGGTCGGGGTGTTGACACAATATCAGCCACTGCGCCTGAATGCACATATCGGAATTGGGATTCCGTGGGATTTGGATCGCAATATCGGAGGAGTAACGGTACTTCCGCCATACGAAAAGAGCGCAAACAGTGAGTGGTATACAGGAACTGCCAATGCGATTTATCAGAATCTGGAATATATGGAAAGTTACAATCCGGACTATGTGCTGATTTTATCCGGAGACCATATTTATAAGATGGATTATGAGGTTATGCTGGATTTTCACAAAGAGAACAATGCAGATGTTACTATTGCTGCGATGCCGGTTCCGATTGAAGAAGCGAGCAGATTTGGTATCGTAATTACGGACGATAACAACCAGGTTACAGAATTTGAGGAAAAACCGGCACATCCAAGAAGCAATCTTGCGTCTATGGGGATTTATATTTTCAGCTGGCCGGTGCTAAAAGAAGCGTTGCTAAAAAAGAAGGACGAGCCTGGCTGTGACTTTGGAAAACACGTGATTCCATATTGTCATGAAAATGGACAACGACTCTTTGCATATGAATACAACGGATATTGGAAAGATGTTGGAACACTGGGGTCTTATTGGGAGGCCAATATGGAATTGATTGACATTATTCCTGATTTTAATTTGTATGAAGAATTTTGGAAGATTTACACGAATACAGGAAGTATTCCTCCGCAGTACATATCAGAGAATTCTGTGATTGACAAGAGTATTATTTGTAACGGTGCGGAGATTTATGGAGAGGTTCATAATTCTGTCATCGGCTCCAATGTGGTGATTGGACAAGGTGCGGTTGTCCGAGATTCCATTATTATGCAAGATGTAGTCATCGGAGAGAACTGCGTGATTGATAAGTCGATCATTGCAGAACACGTGAATGTTGGAGATAATGTCACTTTGGGCATCGGAAGTGATATTCCGAATAAATTAAAACCAAATATTTATTCGTTTGGTCTTGTTACAATCGGGGAAAATTCAGTGATCCCTGCAAATGTGCAGATAGGAAAGAATACTGCAATCAGCGGCGTGACAGCAAAAGAAGATTATGTCGATGGAGTACTTGAAAGTGGAGAAACGTTGATAAAGGTAGGTGAACAGGCATGAGAGCAGTGGGGATTATTTTAGCGGGCGGTAACAGCAATAAGATGCGTGAATTGACGAAAAAACGTGCGGCGGCAGCCATGCCGGTGGCGGGAAGTTACAGAGCGATTGATTTTGTACTCAGTAATATGTCGAACTCGCATATTCAGAAAGTAGCGGTGTTGACACAGTACAATGCAAGATCTTTGAATGAACACCTGAATTCTTCAAAATGGTGGGATTTCGGGAGAAAGCAGGGTGGATTGTATGTATTTCCGCCTACGATTACAGCGGATAATGGCAATTGGTACAGAGGAACCGCAGATGCAATTTATCAAAATCTTGATTTCTTGAAAAAAATGCCATGAACCATATGTGATCATCACCTCCGGTGATGCGATCTATAAGATGGATTATAATAAGGTGTTAGAATATCATATTGCCAAGAAAGCGGATATTACAGTGGTTTGCAAAGATCTGAATGATGGCGAGGATGCGAGAAGGTTTGGAACTTTGAAGCTGAATGAGAATATGCGCGTGGAAGAGTTTGAAGAGAAACCGATGATGGCAAAGTCAAGAACTGTCTCAACCGGTATTTATATCATCCGGAGACGCCAGCTGATTGATCTGATCGAACAGTGTGCGGAAGACGACAGATATGATTTTGTATCGGATATTTTGATCCGTTATAAGAATTTAAAGAAAATTTATGCATATAAGATTAAAGACTATTGGAGTAATATCTCCACGGTTGATGCATATTATCAGACGAATATGGACTTTTTGAAAGCAGATGTAAGAAAACATTTCTTCAAAACATATCCGGCGATTTATTCAAAAGTTGGTGATTTGCCTCCGGCAAAAATACAATCCGGGTGCAGTTGTAAAGAACAGGTTTGGTTGCCAGCGGAAGTATAATCAATGGAACAGTGGAAAATTCAGTTCTGTTTAAGAAAGTATATGTGGGTAATAACTGTGTGATAAAAAATTCAATTATTTTGAATGATGTATATCTTGGAGATAATACCTACATTGAGAATTGTATTGTAGAGAGCCGTGATACAATCAGAGCCAATACGCGTCATATTGGAGAAAACGGGGTAAAAGTTGTAGTAGAAAAAAATGAGAGATATGCATTGTAGTCTGAATTCAGAAAAAGAAAGACAATGCAAGATGGGAAAGGGGCTAGACATATGCAGATTACAGATGTACGTGTGAGAAGAGTAGCAAAAGAAGGAAAATTAAAGGCAGTAGTTTCCATTACGATGGATGAAGAATTCGTAGTGCATGATATTAAGGTGATAGAAGGAGAAAAGGGCTCTTTATCGCAATGCCGAGCAAAAAAGCTTTGGATGGAGAATATAGAGATATTGCGCATCCGATCAATTCTGATACAAGAGAGCGAATTCAAAGTACCATATTGGAAAAATATGAGGAAGCATTAAAAGAAGAACCTGTGGAAGCATTCGTGTAGATTTACGACGAAAACAGGATATTTTCTAAAATATGGAGACGAGGGTTTATACAGAACCCTCGTCTTTAGTCGTGAAAAGGAGAATGAATGAATTTAAAGATACTATTTGAAGATACACATGTGATTGTCTGCTATAAACCGGCAGGGGTGCCGACGCAGACAAGCAAAATTGGATCTCAGGATATGGTGAGTATTCTGAAAAATTATTTGTACAAAAACCAAAAAGAAAAGAAAGAACCCTATGTGGCGGTGATTCATCGGCTGGATCAACCGGTAGAGGGTATACTTGTATTTGGAAAGACACCATTTGCAGCCAAAGAACTAAGCGCGCAGATGCAGGGGGCAGGATTTGGAAAGTATTACCAAGCGGTTGTGTGTGGAAAGTTTGAAGAAAAAAGTGGGAAACTGGAACACTATATGGTGAAAGATGGACGAGTGAATCTTTCGAAGTGTGTGATCCGTCAATAAAGGATGCAAAAAGAGCAGTGCTTTTTTATGAGGTCGAGGAAGAAGGTCTGGAAGATGGAGAAGAAAGAAGTCTTGTAAATATCAAATTGGAAACGGGGCGGCATCACCAGATACGGGTGCAGATGGCAGCAGCAGGATGCCCGATTTGGGGAGATGCAAAATATAATGAAAAGCAGTCAAATGGAAGGCGTAAGATTGCTCTTTGCGCAAGTCATTTGGAATTTTTGCATCCGAAAACGAAGGAAAAGATGATATTTGAAATCGAACCGGAAGGAGAAGGCTTTCGAAAAATATTTTCTGAAAATCAGTATTTTACGGGGTTGACAAACAACAAGATTTCTCATAGAATTAGTGGTAATTACTGAGAATATTGGCTGTGAAGAGGAATAGTATATACAGGACGAGCCACAGAGAGAGAATTGATTGGTGAAAGATTCTTGCAAGAAGTGTATGGAACCTACCTTGGAGCCACTGTGTGAAAATGCAGCGTGACATCAGCGTTAATGATGACTAAAGAGAATTGTAGAGGAATCTATGATTAATTAGGGTGGTACCGCCGAGTCTTTCGGTCCCTTTTGGAGGGATGAAAGGACTCGGCTCTTTTTATTTCCTCAAAAAATAAGATGGGGCAAGGGGCCCTGCGAATAAAAAGGAGAGAAAAACATGGCAAACGAAAAAAAACTTGTAAAAGCGATTACAGCGAGAGATGAAGATTTCGCACAATGGTACACAGATGTTGTACGTGAAGCAGAACTTTGTGACTATTCATCAGTAAAAGGATGTTTGAACTACTTACCAAATGGTTATGCCATCTGGGAGAACATTCAGAGAGATCTGGATGCAAGATTTAAAGAGACGGGTGTAGAGAACGTATCTTTACCAATGCTGATTCCGGAAAGTCTGCTTGAAAAAGAAGGAGATCATATCGAAGGATTTGCACCAGAAGTAGCATGGGTAACACATGGAGGAATGGAAAGACTTCAGGGAAAGACTTTGCATCAGACTACATCAGAGACATTGTTCTGTGACTTGTGGAGCAAGATGGTTCGTTCACATAGAGATTTACCAAAAGTATGGAATCAATGGAACTCAGTGCTTCGTTGGGAAAAGACAACAAGACCTTTCTTGCGTTCAAGAGAATTCTTGTGGCAGGAAGGACATACAATTCATGCGACATACGAAGAGGCTGAACAGAGAACACTTACTATGTTGAAGGTATATCAGGACTTTATCCGTGATTCGCTTGCGATTCCGTTTGTATCAGGAAGAAAAGCAGAGAATGAAAAATTTGCGGGAGCTCAGGATACTTACACAGTAGAAGCGCTTATGCATGACGGAAAAGCGTTGCAGTCAGCAACGAGCCATTTCTTTGGAAACGGTTTCCCAGATGCGTTTAACATCAAATATATAGATAAAAATAACCAGCCTCACAGTGTATATGAGACATCATGGGGACTTTCTACAAGAATTATCGGTGCAATCATTATGGTTCACGGAGATGACGACGGACTTGTATTGCCACCAAGAATTGCGCCGGTTCAGACAAGAGTAATTCCAATTGCTCAGCATAAAGAAGGCGTTCTTGAAAAAGCAGATGAATTGTTGGCAGCATTGAAAGCAGCGGGATACAGAGCGAAAATCGACGATTCAGAGAAGAGTCCAGGATGGAAATTCAGCGAGCAGGAGATTCTTGGTATTCCAACACGTATTGAGATTGGACCAAAAGATATCGAGAAGAATCAGGTTGTTGTTGTACGTCGTGATACACGTGAAAAGATTGTTGTTTCTATCGATGAGATTACAACAAAACTTGGTGAGATTTTAGAGACAATTCAGAAAGATATGTATGAGAAAGCAAAAGCATTCTTGAATTCACATATTGAT
>ENA-OQAA01001252-OQAA01001252.1-human-gut-metagenome-genome-assembly--contig:-NODE-1252-length-13586-cov-1.356119_pt1 | contig 13586 bp, 20 predicted proteins | sample MGYA00242489_ERZ504515 | MGnify/ENA primary metagenome ERZ504515 (study PRJEB26092, sample SAMD00036237) | human gut metagenome | host: Homo sapiens | study: EMG produced TPA metagenomics assembly of...
GAAGAAAAGAACGGATATCTTGTCACGAATCCATCTTCATCGCCGGAAAAATACTTATATTATGCCAAATGGAGAGAGTGGCTGTGTATGCATCGGTTCTGCTATGGATATGGAAATTCTTCGTGATCTATTTACAGAATGTTGCGAGGCAGCTAAAATCTTGAAAGAAAATATAAATACCTGTGTAATTCCAAGCGTGACCAATGTGTCACTTCTTCAAGGTCAGATTGAGGAAGCTCTAAAAAAGCTTCCGCCGATTCGCATTGATTCAACTGGACGAATCATGGAGTGGATGGAGGAATATGAGGAAAAAGAGCTGGGGCATCGCATATGTCTCATTTGTATGCGCTGTACCCATCGGATCAGATCAGTGTCGATCAGACACCAGAGCTTGCAGAGGCTGCAAAGAAAACACTAAAAACGCGTCTGTCGCATGGTGGTGGTCATACCGGATGGAGCCGTGCATGGATCATTAATTTTTATGCAAAGCTTCGAGATGCAGAGAGTGCAGCAGAAACATTCGCCTGATGCTTACAAACTCGACGTATCCAAATCTGTTTGATCGTCATCCACCGTTCCAGATTGATGGAAATTTTGGTGTGACAGCAGCGATTGCGCAGATGCTTGTTCAAAGCGGAGAAAACGAGATCATTTTGCTTCCATCATTGCCAAGGCAGTGGGCAGACGGAAGCGTGAAAGGACTTCGTGTAGTAGGAAATGCTTCGGTTGATTTGGCATGGAAGGATGGAAAATTGGTTGAATTTGCAATCTATGCAGACAGTGAATACAATGGAACACTTGTTTATGGGAAAAAGAAGAGTTTGATTTACATTGAAAAAGGAAAAAGCATTCGAGTAAATGGGCAGCTTGAGCAGAAAAGTAAGAATATGTTTGAAAAAGGAAGAAGAAAAAGAGAATGGAAATGAAAAAAAGATAACAAGCAAAAAATCCCGATTATTGATTCCGATTTTCCAGATCCAGATATCATACGAGTTGGAAACACTTATTATATGGCAAGTACAACGATGTATTTTATGCCGGGTTGTGTGATCTTGCGTTCCTATGATCTGGTAAGATGGGAAATTTTATCACATGCCTATCAAGAACTTGACAATACGCCACGCTATTATATGGAAGGAAACCAAAATATTTATGGCGAAGGCATGTGGGCACCTACGTTTCGATACCATAAGGGTACCTATTATATTGTTTTTACTGCAAATGACACTCATAAGTCCCATCTGCTAACAGCGAACGATCCAAAAGGACCGTGGGAACACCGAACAATTGAGGGTTGGTATTATGACAGTGGCTTATTCTTTGATGACGACGATCAAGTTTATATTGTGCATGGACAAAAAACACTTTTTTTAACTCAGTTAAATGAAGATTTTGTCGGGACCAAAGGAAAATGGCTTAAAACGAATCGTGGTACAGGATAGAGAAGATGCCGATCTTGGCTACGAGGGTTCTCATATGTATAAAAGGAATGGAAAATACTATATTTTTACCTGTCATATGGAAAAAGGAAAGAAAAAAACTGAGGACTGCTTCGTGTCAGATTCTCTTACAGGAGAATTTATCGGAGGCTGCGTTATTGACGATGATTGCGGCTACCATGGCCTTGGCGTAGCGCAGGGAGGTATGATTGATACGCCGAATGGAGATTGGTATGCATTTATGTTTCAGGATCGAGGTGCGTTAGGGCGAGCTCCTGTGTTAATTCCGATGCAGTTTGAACGGGATTTTCCTGTAATTGGAGAAAAAGGAAAAGTTCTAAAAGAAGTTCAAGTACCAGATACAGGCTATCACTATGAAAAGATCAATGGAAGTGATGATTTTTCCTATCTGCCAGATGAAAAAGGCGAGATCCATTTGAAATCGATGTGGCAGGAATTAGTACATTTATTGGAAACTACGGATTTTAATCGGAGTAAAAAAAGAAAAAGACCAGTATTATTTAATCATGATGGGGCGTCCGGCGAAGGACACCAGTGTGTTTGGACAGTTTGAATATGAAATCCAGGCATTGAATATCAGAGGGTTCCAATAAGCGATACATCGGTTTGTCTTCGCGCAGAGGCTGATTTTACTGACAAGAAAGATCTGGCATCTTTTTTCTATAAAAATCGAGAAGGTTGGCAGAAGCTTGGCATTGACCAGCCAATGTATTTTAAGATGGATTTGTTTACTGGATGTCGTTTTGGATTGTTTTATTATTCGACCAAGAAAACTGATGGATTTGTAGACTTTTCTAAATTTCAATTTTTTGAACCGAAGGAGGAAGGATGAGAGAATGTCGTTTATTAAATAACAATTGGAAATTTACCTATGGAGATCAGGTAACTGCCACAAGTAAAGAGATTGCAAGCTGGCAGGACATTGGAATTCCACATTCATTTGGCATTCCATATTTTATGGAAAAAGAATTTCTAATGTGGGATATGGAACTTACTCACCTGGATTCAATTGGCGGAGGAAGACTGTAAAAAAAGACTTCGATTGGAATTTTTAGGTGTTTTTCAAAAAGCGCGTGTTTATTTAAATGGAGAAAAGGTTGGGGAGCATAGAGGTGGTTATACACCGTTTTTGGTAGAACTTACAAATGTGGCTCGTCCAGGAAAAAATCATTTGATTGTCAGCGTGGACAATCTGTGGGATGCAAGGCTTGCTCCGCGTGCAGGAGAGCACCAATTTAATGGCGGTATTTACCGTGATGTGCAGCTGATTTTAACAGAATTTTGCGGTATTGAGGAATACGGGGTATTTGTACAGACAACGAAGCTTGAAAGAGAAAATGAAGATCCGAATGGATGGAATGCAACTGTAAAAATTGATACACAGGTATTTGATCAGCGCCCTGATATTGGAGAATATCAAAACAATGGGCTATCCCAGATGCAAGAACCACTTTTTCTTGAAACTTGTATTTTGGATGGAGAAACTGTGCTGGCAAAAGAAATCTCACGAATCAACATGAAAACGGAAGGAGAGATTGATTCTGAAAAGAAGGATCGTAACAGTACTTCAAGTCTGAATTCGAAGACAATTACTCAGCAAATTTCGTTGTCAGGTATACAACCGTGGTCACCGAATTCGCCTAAATTGTATACAGTAGTCAGCCGTGTGAGCTATAATGGAATTTTAGTTGACTGTGTGCGCACAAATTTTGGCATTCGAACAGTACGATTTGACAAAGACAATGGATTTTTCTTAAATGGAGAGCATTTTGCCATTTTAGGTGCTAATGTGCATCAGGATCACGCAGGATGGGGCGATGCTGTTACGCGTGCCGGTATTCAAAGAGACATTCGTATGATAAAAGAGTGTGGCATGAACACGATTCGCGGTTCTCACTATCCACATCATCCATATTTTGCACAGGTTTGCGATGAGGAGGGAATCCTATTTTGGTCTGAGATGTGCTTCTGGGGAACTGGTGGTGACAAAAGAGATGGCTTTTTGGGTGGCAAGTGCTAATCCGCCCAAAAAAGAAGATCAAAAAAGACTTTGAGAAAAGCTGCCTGGAATCAGCTAGAGGAGATGATCCGGTCTCAGCGCAGTCACCCATCTATTATTTGCTGGAGCATGTGCAACGAAGTTTTCTTTACCGAATGCACCGGTAAAGGATAAGGCAAAAGAGCTGATTCGAAAAATGGTAGAGCGTTCTCATGAGCTTGATCCATCGAGACCAGCAGCAGTGGGCGGTGCGCAGAGAGATGGATTTGACGTGCTAGGAGATCTGGCAGGCTACAATGGGGATGGAGCAGCATTGTACCATGATCCAGGATTTCCGAGTTTGGTTTCTGAATATGGAAGTAGCATAGAGACGCGCCCAGGAAAATTTGAGCCGCGATTCACCGATGGAACTGAGATTGACTATCCGTGGCGAAGCGGAAAGATTTTGTGGTGTGGCTTTCATCATGGCAGTATTTTTGACGGCATGGGTTCAATGGGAATGATCGATTATTATCGTTTGCCACTTGCCTGTTGGTACTGGTACCGAGAGCATTTGGCTGGAAAAAGTGCACCAAAACCAAAGAAAGAAGGCACTCCTTTTCAGATTTGTCTGAGCAGTGATGTTAATAGATTTCGTGCAAACGGACAGGAGGATGCATGGATTTGTGCAGAACTTTTGGATCAAGAAGGAAATCCGATTTCAAATGAAATCGAGCTGACATTCACAGTAGAAAAAGGAGATGGTATTTTCCCAACTGGAAAGACGATCACGTTCTCACCAGAAAAGAAAAACATGTTGGATGGACTTGCTGCAATCGAATTTCGAAGCTGGTATGGCGGTGAAAATGTGATTTGTGCAACAGCAGATGGTGTAAAATCTGCAAAGATTTGTATTTTTGTAGATGGAGAGCCAAAACCCAAGAACACGGTGTTAAATCCGATGCTTCCACCGCCGTATACAGTAGGAGAGCCAAAGCCAAAAGAAAGGTACGATGAGGCAAAGAGGCATCCAGTATTTGCTGATAGCTTTGAGATCGGGCATGAGCCTTATTTTGTGACAGCAGAGGAAGAAGGCAGTTGGATGCCAAAAAATGTCAGATTCATCAAAGTATCTATCAGAACAGATGCATTGGGTTATGGTTGACCTTGAAGGTGTCAGACGGATCAATCAGTTAGAGGTTAGCTTTGAAGAAGAGCCAGATACACTGGAAAAATCAAAAAAGAACTTGCCACAGACAATTGTGGCAGAACTTCGTTCAGACTTAGAGTGGGAGAAGGTTATATTAAAAAGGAAAAAAGAAAATCAGAAAGGAAACGATTGCAAAGAGTGCTATCAGGCAGAGGGAATCTACTTTACTCGCTATTTTAGAATTGACTGGAATCAAACCAAACTGCCTGTAGCGCAAATCCATCTTTGGACAGGAGGAGAAGAGAATGAATGAAGTGATTCAAAAAACCATTCAAATTGAAGAAAACAAAGAATATGTATTCCGTAATCAGGTAGATTTCTGCATTGGAACAGGACGAATGGGACTTGCGCTGACAAAAGAATATCAGGAGCAGCTGTCACTTGTACAAAAGGAGATTGGCTTTTCTCATATCAGAGGTCATGGACTATTTTGTGATGATATAGGTATTTATCAGGAAACGCCAGAAGGTGAGTCAGAGTACAATTTTACATATCTTGACCGTGTGATGGACAGCTATATCTCGCTTGGTTTGCGTCCATTTTTGGAGCTTGGCTTTATGCCGCAGAAAATGGCATCAGGAACGCAGACTATCTTTTACTGGAAGGGAAACACAACACCGCCAGCAAGCTACAAGAAATGGACTGATATGGTAACGGCGCTTTTGTCTCATCTTTGTGAGCGCTATACCACCGATGAAGTTGTTACTTGGCCAATTGAAGTATGGAATGAGCCAAATCTGCCAGGATTCTGGGAAAATGCAGATATGCCTGAGTATTTCAAACTGTTTCATACAACATTTGATGCAATAAAAAAGTTAGACAGCAGATTTTTAGTTGGCGGACCAGCTGTGTGCGGAGGAACCGATGAAGTGTGGATCCGTTCTTTATGGAATATTGTGAAACAAATGATCTTGCCGTAGATTTTGTAACAAGACATCACTATACCTCCGAGCCACCAAAGACACAAGGACATTACAGCTATATTGAGCTGATGGATCCAGAGGATGGCTTTGCCAATCTTCATACGACAAGAGAGATTATTGACAGTTTCCCTCGCTTTAAGGGACTGCCAATTCACATTACGGAGTTTAACACTTCATATGTGCCAAACTGCCCAATTCACGATACAAATCAAAATGCAGCATACATTGCGCATCAGCTTTCGCGCCTTGGTGATGATAACGAATCATATTCATACTGGACGTTTGGTGATGTATTTGAAGAGTTTGGTGTACCGTTTACTCCATTTCATGGCGGTTTTGGCCTTGTCGCAAATGGCTGTATTCCAAAGCCAACTTTCTGGACATTTGCTTTCTTTAAAAAGTTAAAAGAGAAGAAAGGTATCTGTGTCTACAAGGATGAAACTTGTGTTGTGATGAAATATGAAGATGGTTCTTACAGGGGAATTGGATGGAATGCGACGAGGAATCGTTCTGGAAAAGATCTTTGTTTAAATCTGACGATACCAACAACGCAGTCAGCCTCCACGGATGCATATCTATTTCTGACGCAGACAGTCGATGAAGAGAACTGTAACCCGCTAAAGGTATGGCATGATCTTGGTGAACCGGCAAACCCGACAAAAGATCAGATTGATCTTTTAAAGCAGACAGCCCGTCCACAGATTCACACCGAGCGTATGGTACCTGTATCAATGCCAGAATCACACATTTCGATTGAACTAAATATCAAGGAAAATGGTGTTGTTTACTTTTCTCTTGAACCAAAACCACTTCATCCAGATCGTGGCTACTCATATGAGCTCGTAATGCAGTATGAAAAAAGATAAGGCAAAAAAAGTAAAAATAACGTAAAAATCGCATATTGTCAAAAAAAACTCCTTTGCTGTATAATGAACAATGTAAAAAACAGCAAAGGAGTTGAATTTATGAAAGATATGAAGCGACTGTTCGGGTATATGGGGCCTTACAAAAAGGACATGATTCTCGGCGCGCTGTTTGTCATGATCGAGACTGGTTTTGAGCTGTTTATCCCGATCATGATTTCAAACTTGATTGATATCGGAGTGGCAAATCACGATGTCAATTATATTTATGTAAAGGGAGTCCAGATGGCACTGCTTGCACTTGGAGCACTTGTCACTGGTCTTTTGTATGCCCATTTTTCAGCAAAGGCTCATATGGATGGGGTGCAGAGATTCGAAAGGCAGAATATGCAAGAGTACAGCAGTATGCATTTTCTAATCTTGATCATTTTGTGACATCATCTTTGATTACAAGAATGACAACAGATGTTAATGTACTTCAAAACATGATAATTTCAGGCTTTCGTCCGATTACTAGAGTCCGTCACTTTTGATCATGGGAATTGGTCTTTCCTTCTATATGAATCCGAAGCTGGCGTTTGTTTTGTGGTGTGTACACCGATTTTAGCAATCATTCTTTTTTTGATTGTGCGTAAGGTTGCACCGATGTACACCAGACTGCAAAGCATTATGGATCGATTAATCAGGTTGTGCAGGAAAATCTTACAGCAATTCGTGCTGTCAAGGCATTTGTCCGTGACGAGTATGAAGAGGACAAATTTGAAGAGGTAAACCGTGATATGGCAAAGTCAAGTGAAACTACGTTTCACTATGCGGTGTTGAATCTTCCGGCTTTCAAGGAATTATGTACACTACGATTGTCATGATTTTGTGGTTTGGAGGAAATATGATCTTAAAATCTGAACTTGCAGTCGGAAATCTGACTGGCTTTTTAAGTTATGTTATGCAGGTCATAAATTCCCTAATGATGCTTGCAAATGTGTTTCTTCTATTAACACGTTCCCTTGCAAGTGCTCATCGTATTGCAGAGATTCTTGACGAAAATATTGTTCTGACCTCACCAGAAAATGGTGAGAAAAAAGTCAAGGATGGAAGCATTGATTTTGAAAATGTGTCATTCAAATAATCGTGAGGATGCTCGCGAGTACGCATTAGAGAATGTGAATCTTCATATTCCGGCAGGTCAGACGATTGGTGTTATCGGAACGACAGGATCGGCAAAGACGACACTTGTTCAGCTAATTCCGCGTCTGTACGATGCGACAACGGGCGTTGTTCGTGTTGGCGGTATCAATGTGCACGATTATGATTTGAGTGTACTTCGTGACAGTGTAAAATATTACTCTACAGAAAAACGTACTGTTTTCAGGAACTGTGCGTGAAAATTTGAAGTGGGGAAATCCTTTCGCAGATGATGAAACAATATGGAAGGCATGCCGTGCAGCATGTGCCGATGAGTTTTTAAGTCGGATGCCAGATGGTCTTGACACGATGCTGGAGCAGGGGGGAAACAACCTTTCAGGTGGCCAGAAGCAGCGCCTTTGTATTGCACGTGCACTTCTTGGAAATGCTAAAATTTTGATTTTTGATGATTCTACCAGTGCAGTTGATACAGCCACAGAAAAGAAAATTCGAAAAGCGCTTGCCGAATTACAAAGATGTGACAAAAATCATCATTGCACAGCGCATTACCTCCGTTATGAATACTGATCAGATTGTGATTCTCGACGATGGAAAAGTACACTGTGTCGGAACGCATAAGGAACTGCTTGCGAATGATTCAATCTATCAGGAAATTTATGCATCACAGATGAAGGGAGGCAATGACGATGGCTCAGAAGAATAATAAGCGTCCTGAAAACCTTAGACAGACGCTTCGTGTGTTTTTATCATATTTAGGACGCCATAAGCGAATGCTATTTGTTGTAGCAGTTCTTGTCAGTGTAAGCGCAACTGCCAATCTTCTTGGCACTTATATGATTCGCCCTGTTGTAAACAATCTTGCAGACGGCAAGGTATCTACACTTATTGCAGGTGTGGCAATAGCCACTGTAATTTTTGGAATTGGTGCGCTTTCTGCCTGGGGCTATTCCCAGACAATGGTTAAAGTAGCTCAGCGCGTGATTTACGATATTCGTCACGATTTGTTTGCACATGTACAGAAGCTTCCGCTTAAGTTTTTTGATACAAGAAAGAATGGAGATATCATGAGCTTATTCACAAATGATATCGACACGATTTCCGATGCACTTAACAACAGCTTTGCAATGGTAATTCAGACATTTATACAGATGGTCGGAACACTGTTGATTCTCTATATTTTAAACTGGAAATTGTCATTAATCGTAACAGCCTGCTATGCTTTTATGTTCTGGTATATTCGTTTCAGCGGTGCTAAGAGTAAACAATACTATGGAAACAGCAGGCAAGCCTTGGTGAGTTAAACGGCTACATCGAGGAGATGATAAGCGGACAGAAAGTCATCAAGGTAATTCAATCACGAGCAGAAAAGCTTTGAGGAATTCTGTGCAAAGAACGAAGAACTGAGAAAAGCAGGAACTGGTGCACAGGGCTATGCGGCAACGATGGTTCCTATGGTAGTAAGCATTTCCTATATCAATTATGCGATTGTCGCTGTGCTTGGTGGCCTGTTAGCCTTAAATGGTCATACTGATTTAGGAAGTCTGGCAAGTTATCTTGTATTTGTGCGTCAGGCAGCGCTTCCAATCAACCAGTTTACGCAGCAGAGTAATTTCTTACTTGCTGCACTCGCCGGAGCAGAGCGAGTATTTAAAGCAATGGATATGGAGCCAGAGATTGACGAAGGAAAGACAGATCTTATTCGCGTGAAAAAGGAAAATGGAGTGCTGGTTCCATGCAAGGAAAAAACAGGTCTTTGGGCATGGCAAAAGAACGATGGCACTCTTGTTGAGTTAAAGGGTGATGTGCGTTTTGATCATGTAGATTTTGGATATGATGATGATCGCATGATATTAAAGCAGATCAGTCTGTATGCAAAGCCAGGGCAGAAGATTGCGTTTGTGGGTTCTACAGGAGCCGGAAAAACTACAATCACGAACTTGATCAATCGTTTCTATGATGTGCAGGGTGGCTCTGTCATTTATGATGGAATCGACGTGCGCGACATCAAAAAAAGATGCGCTTCGCCGTTCTCTTGGCATAGTTCTTCAGGATACACACTTATTTACTGGCACTGTTGCCGAAAATATTCGCTTTGGAAAGCTTGATGCGACGCAGGAGGAAATTGAAAAGGCTGCAAAGATCGCAAATGCCGATTCCTTTATCCGTCGTCTTCCACATGGCTATGATACACTTGTTACGGCAGATGGTGCCAATCTGTCACAAGGTCAGCGTCAGCTTCTTGCCATTGCGCGTGCAGCCGTAGCTGATCCGCCGGTGCTCATTCTTGATGAGGCAACCTCATCAGTCGATACACGTACAGAGGCATTGATTGAGCGCGGAATGGATCAGCTGATGGAGGGACGAACTGTATTTGTCATTGCCCATCGTCTTAGTACTGTACGCAATTCTAATGCAATTATGGTCCTTGAACAAGGAAAGATCGTCGAGAGAGGTGATCACGACGATCTTTTAGAGCAGAAGGGAAAATATTATCAGCTGTATCACGGTATGTTTGAGTTGAGCTGATGAAAATTGGATAAAAAATATAGGCATTGCGATTCGAGTAAATTCTTGAATCACAATGTCTATTTTTTTATACATTAATTTTTCGCACCCTCACCAGCAAAATATTCTTTGGTTAATCTTACAACCGTACCAGAGAGCAGGAACAGTGCAATTAAGTTAGGAATTGCCATTAAACCATTGAAGGTTTCTGCGATACTCCACATCAGTCCAAGATTTGCTGTTGCACCAAGGATTGCAACGAGAGAATATGCTACCATGAAAGGTTTAATGACTTTCTCTGAGAATAAAAAACTCGATGCAGCGGGCACCATAGAGTCCCCAACCAAGAATAGTAGAAAAGGCGAAGCAGCACATTGCAATTGCTGTAAAGATGGAAACCCAGCTTCCGTAAACAGATGTGAATCCAGAAATTGTAAGCTCAGCACCAGCTGCAGCTCCATATTCAATCGTGGTGCCGCTGCAAAGAATAACAAGAGCAGTCAAAGTACAGATAACAATTGTGTCAGTAAATACTTCAAATATACCAAACATTCCCTGCTTTACAGGTTTTTTTGTGTCTGCACATGCATGAGCTATGGAACCAGTACCAAGTCCAGCCTCATTAGAGAAGATACCGCGGGAAACTCCTTTTTCATACTGGTAAACATGCTTCCGACAATTCCGCCGGTTACGGCAGATGGTTTAAATGCACCTTCAAAAATAGAAGCAAATACTGTAGGAATTGTGCGGATATTGATTACGATAACACCGACAGCAAGAACGATATATAATAATGCCATAAAAGGAACAAGCTTTTCTGTTACTTGTCCGATACGTTTTACACCGCCCAACAAAATGAGTGCAACAAGTACAGCCATTACAATACCAATGATTAAATTAGAAGTTGACACAGCATCATTAGAGATTACGTGAAAATCAATAAGAGCTGAATTAATAGCAGTGGTGATTGTGTTAACCTGTGTTGCGTTTCCAGTTCCGAATACAGTCAGTACACCAAAGGCGGCAAAAAGATAAGCAAGCCACATCCAACGTTTTCCAAGACCATTTTTTATGTAATACATTGGACCGCCGACCAGATCGCCATCAGCATTTTTCTCACGGAAATGAACGGCAAGTGTTACCTCGGCAAATTTAGTGCACATACCAAGAATAGCAGAGATCCACATCCAAAAGATAGCTCCAGGTCCGCCTATTGCAATCGCACCGGCAACACCGGCAATATTTCCAGTACCAACAGTTGCAGCAAGCGCAGTACATACAGCCTGAAATGGTGTCAAAGCACCATCAGATGCGTTTCTTTTGCGGAACATTCGTCCGATTGTTGTTTTAATTGCATAAGGAAATTTGCGTATCTGGAGAAAACGTGTGCGAAGACTCAAATAAAGCCAACGCCGAAAATGCAGACCATAGCCGGAACACCCCAGATGAAATTGTTCACGGCCGAATTGACGGTCTCAATAAATTGAAGCATAAAAAATCCTCTTTCTTGTTAGTTCAAAATTTTACAAAGGACACTATAACACGATATAATTTATGGTTCAAGCGTTATTTTAAAAGTTCAACATATTGAACTTTTCTTTACATTACTTAGGAAAATTGGTATCCTTAATAATACACGCAAAAAATATTTTGAAGAAAGGGAAGAAAAAGATACTATGGTAGAATTATTAAAATTTGAAGACTTTGATCAGATGTATTCAATAATGGAACAAAAGTTTTCCATATGATGAATATAGAGGATATGAGGGCCAGAAACAATTATTTGAAAATCCAGAATATAAAGTGTTTATACATAGAAATGAAGAAACAAAAGAAATAGATGGATTTTTATCTGCTTGGGAGTTTGATGATATCTTATTCTTTGAGCATTTTTGCAGTAAGCAGCAAAGTGCGAAATGGTGGTATCGGAGGACGCATGTTAAGAGAGGTCCTTACTCAGGTAAATAAACTGACATGTCTTGAAGTTGAGCTGCCAGAAGGAGAACTTGAAAAAAGGCGTATTAGCTTTATGAAAGAAATGGATTTTTCTATAATCCATATCCATATACTCAGCCATCAATTGCTCCGGGAAGAGAACCAATTCCGCTTCGTATTATGACCTACCAGAGAACAGTTACTGAAGCTGAATACCAGAAAATAAAAAATCTGCTGTACCGACGTGTATATCACGTATCAGAACAGCAGATGAAATAAATAATATTAGAAGACATCCAAATCGCGTCCGTTTACGGTATAACCTTCATAACCAGCGTCTTAATCTCATCCAGGATCGCTTCATCGCGCCGAGCCATTTCAGCAGCCAGATTGATGTGGTTATCCTGGATATTCATATGGTAAATTCGGTGGTATGTAACAAGAAGCTTAGGCTGAGCCTTTTTTGCTACCCATGCCAGATCCGTGCTTAATGTATGCACTTCTCTGTGATATTTCTGCCACTTTGGTTCGCGTGCAGAGATACCAGCTGAAGCACGGTCACGCAGTTGTTTCAACTCTTTCCGCACCAGACTGATACATGAGTCGACGTCTTCCGGATCGCAGCCGAAGTAGATACAGAAACGTTCCGGTGTCGGTATAGGAGGTAAGATTTGATTCTACAGTATACACCAGCCCCCGGCGTTTCGCGCAGGGATACGTTGAGGCGGCTGTTCATTCCGGGCCCTCCCAGAATGTTGTTCAACAGATAAAGACCGGTACGTCGTTCATCGTAGGCATGATAGCCGCGGCCCCCGATCATGACGTGTGCCTGATGGGTATCCTTGTGTGTCGTGAGGTGCTGCGGACGATAAGGCAGCGGAGACTGGCGGTGATAGCCTTCGAAAGCCGAACAGGGAATATCAGCTGTGACTTTCTCCAGTGTACGCAAAGCCTTGCGGAAGTCAATATCCCCCAGAATAAAGAATACCATGTTGGTGGAACGGTAATATCTTCTTGTAAAATTCAGGGCATCCTGGCTGGTGAAGTTCCGGAGCAGGTCTGGCTTTCCCAGAATGTTTCTGCCCAGGGGATGGTTGGGAAAAATCAGTTCTTCAAAGTCGTCAAAGATCAGTTCAGCCGGACTGTCTTCATAGCTTTGGATTTCATCGATGATGACTTCCACTTCCTTGTCTATTTCCTGTTGGGGGTAGGTGCTGTGAAATACGATGTCCGTCAGCAATTCTGCTGCGCGTGAGAAATGTTCTTTCAGAAAAGCACTGTAGACTACAGTCTCTTCCTTATTGGTGTAGGCGTTCAGATCGCTCCTACATTTTCCATGCGGTTCAGGATATGCCAGGCCTTCCGCTTATGGGTTCCCTTGAAGATAAGGTGTTCCACAAAGTGGGCCATACCTTGCTCGTGCGGCTGTTCATCGCGTGTGCCGGCATCAACGGTATAACCGCAGTAAGCAACATTTGTCGGGCTGGGTGCATGAATGACACGAAGTCCGTTAGGCAAGGTAAAAGTACTATATGACATGATCTTTTGCATGATAAACGGTTTCCGGCG
>ENA-OQAA01001254-OQAA01001254.1-human-gut-metagenome-genome-assembly--contig:-NODE-1254-length-13571-cov-2.860086_pt1 | contig 13571 bp, 17 predicted proteins | sample MGYA00242489_ERZ504515 | MGnify/ENA primary metagenome ERZ504515 (study PRJEB26092, sample SAMD00036237) | human gut metagenome | host: Homo sapiens | study: EMG produced TPA metagenomics assembly of...
CCGTCCGGTAGACGGTAGGTTATATGCCCTGCTTTCTGGCGGGCGTCTAGGCGCTGGCCGAGGCGTTCGCGGCTGGCCCGGGGCATCCCGCTCGTCCGCACGACCCATCAGCAGGGCCATGCGGCGGCGGCACTGTTTGCGGCCAAGGGTGAAGAGCTCTTCCGCGAGAAAACACTGCTGTTCCACATTTCCGGCGGCACGACCGACCTGCTTCTTTGCGATGAAGTGAAGCATATCGAGACGCTGGGGACCAGCTCCGACCTCTACGCCGGACAGGCTGTGGACCGTGTGGGCGTCAAGCTGGGCTTTGGATTCCCGGCTGGCGTTGAAGTCTCCCGTCTTGCCGCGGAATGTGATGAGACGATAAAACCGAGATCCAGCGTTCGCGGCAAGGAATGCAGCCTTTCCGGGCTGGAAAACCAGTGCAATGCTTTGTTGACAGCTGGCAAAAGCCCTGCCTATGTCTGCAAGTACTGCCTGCTCTGCGTGCAGATACCGTGGTCAAGATGACCAAAGCGGCTCAGAAGGAATATCCCGGGCTTGCTGTGGTCTGTGCAGGCGGCGTCATGAGCAGTGACATTATCCGCAGCTGGGTGCAGCAGCGCCTCCCGCAGGTGTATTTCGTACCCGGCCAGTATTCCAGTGACAACGCCATCGGCGTATCTATCCTCGCCGCACGGGAGGCCAGGCTATGGCTGAAGTGATCACCGTCTCGGCCCTGAACCAGTATGTCAAGACGCTGCTGGATGCAAATGACATCCTGTTCGATTTGGCGCTGCGGGGCGAGATCGCAAACTTCGTACAGACGCCCGCAGCGGCCACTGTTATTTTTCTCTCCGGGACGCCAGCGCCAGTGTCAAAGCGGTGATGTTCCGCTCGGATGCGCGGCGGCTGGGCTTCCGCCCGGAAGAGGGCATGAAGGTAGTCGTGCGATGCCGTGCTACTCTTTATGAGCGGGACGGCGCGTTCCAGATCTATGTCAACGAGATGTTCCCGGACGGCATCGGTGCGGCACAGCTTGCTTTTGAGCAGCTGAAAGCCAGGCTCGAGCAGGAGGGACTTTTTGCGGCAGAGCACAAAAAGCCGCTGCCCGCGTATCCCAAATGCATCGGCGTCGTCACCAGCAAGACCGGCGCGGCATTGCAGGACATTCGCAATGTCATTGGTCGGCGCTGGCCTGCGGCAAAACTTCTGCTCTGCCCGGTCAATGTGCAGGGCTTTGAGGCGGCGCAGCAGATCGCAGATGCCATTGGAAAGCTGGACAAAAGCGGCCGGGTAGACGAGATCATCGTAGCCCGGGGCGGCGGCAGCAGGGAAGACCTCTGGGTCTTCAACGCCGAGGTCATCGCCCGGGCGGCCTACCGCTGCAAAGTGCCGCTCATCAGCGCCATCGGGCATGAGATAGACTTTACCATTTTAGACTTTGTGGCTGACCGCCGTGCGCCGACCCCGTCGGCTGCGGCAGAATTAGCCGTGCCGGACCGTGCAGAGCTTCTGCGGGCGCTGTCCCAGCTGGAACAGGGCTGTCAGAGCGCGATGCAGCACCGTCTGGATGCAGCGTCTGGCCGTCTGATGATGGCTGAGCAGCAGCTTTCCTATGACATGACCCGCCGGAAACTGACCGTGGGCAGGCAGAGCTTGCCGCAGTGCAGAAGAACTCGAGGCGGCTGCGCAGAGTTGTATTCAGAAGCGACAGGCGCAGCTGCGCCACACCGCAGCACTGACCGATTCTCTCAGCCCCTACCGGTACTGGGGCGCGGCTATGCGATGGTATATGACAGCAAAGGCAGACTGTGCAGTGCAGATGTTCTTGCAACCGGTGATAAGCTCACCCTGCGCGGTGCAGTACACACAGCAGAATGTACGGTCACGTCCGTGGAGGAACTGAATGAGAGCACCCAAAAGCTTTGAAGACGGCATGGCCCGTCTGGAAACGATCCTGAGCCAGATGCAGAGCGAAGAGACGACCCTTTCCGAGTCAGTCAAGCTCTATGCAGAAGCGGCTTCGCTGATGGAATACTGCCATGCTGCGCTGGAAAAAGCGTCTCTCCAAATGGAGGAGATCGACGCGCCCGCAGCGAAAAGGCAGACCCCGAAACAGAAGAATAAAAGCAACCAGCTTGCAGGGAGGAACCATTATGGAGAGCGCAGAGTATAAAAAACAGTATGACGAATATCTGGCCCGTGCAGAAAAGGCATTGAGTCAGGCGTGCGAGCGCTATCTTCCTGAGGGATCTGACGTCTGCCGCGCAGCGCGCTACAGCCTGCTGGGCGGCGGCAAGCGCATTCGCGCTGTGCTGGTGCTGGCCGTGTGTGATATGCTCCACGGCAATGCCGAGGCAGCAGAGCAGTTTGCAGCCGCAGTCGAGATGCTGCACTGCTATTCGCTCATCCATGATGACCTGCCCTGCATGGATAACGACGATATGCGCCGCGGCAAGCCCTCCTGCCACAAGGCATTCGGCGAATCCACCGCGATGCTGGCCGGTGACGTCCTGCTGACCGAGGCTTTCGAGGCAGTCGCCGGTGCGCCTGCTCCCGCTTCTGTCTGTGTCCACGCGGCACAGGCGCTGGGCGCAGGTGCAGGCAGCCGAGGCATGGTGTACGGTCAGGAACTCGATTTGAAATATGAGGCGCTTGCCGCTGCCGAAGAACAGCTCCGTCTCATCCACCGCCACAAGACCGGCGCACTCATCAATGCAGCCATCCAGATGGGTGGTGCTGCAGCACAGGCCGATGAGATCCAGCGTAAGGCGCTGGAAGCATATGCTTATGGCATCGGTCTCGTGTTCCAGGTCGTGGACGATGTGCTGGACGTGACCGGGACCGCCGAGCAGCTGGGCAAACCCATTGGCAGCGACAGCGAAAACGGCAAAACGACTTTTGTCACCCTGTTCGGCGTTGACGGTGCCATGCAGCTGGCGGAAAAGCTGAATGACGAGACCTGCACAGCGCTGCGCGACGCATTCGGCGAAAAGAGTGCGTTTTTGGAGCAGCTGGCCCGCACGCTGCTGAACCGCCGCAGCTGAGCCGGCCGCATTCTGCGCCGAAATCGTCTCAGAGATCACACAGGACTACTTGTCGAAAATGCGCTGCTTTTTGAGACGATGGCTGTGGGATTGCGATAAAATTCAAGAAGGTGAACAAACTATGCAATTTATCAAAGAATTGTTCTCGGTCAACGAGATATTGACTGTTTCCATCGTGGGCTGGTTCGTTGCACAGGTGCTCAAGACCATCATCAACTTTATCCTGCTGGGCAAGTTCCAGCTCGAGAGGATGTGGGGCGACGGCGGTATGCCCAGTGCCCACAGCGCGACAGTCTGCGCGATGGTCATTGCCGCAGCCCGCAGCGAGGGAGTCAGCTCGGCTATTTTTGCCGTAGCCAGTGTGGTCGCCATCATCACCATGCACGACGCAATGGGCGTGCGCCACGAGACGGGCGAGCAGGCCAAGGTTCTCAACCAGATGATCGAAGAGTGGATCGACATCAGCGAAAAGAACTCTCCGTTTTTGCAGAATATGCATCTGAAGGAGATGGTCGGCCATACGCCCCTGCAGGTCATGGCCGGCATGGTCGTCGGCATCGTGGTCGGCTGCCTGTATCCCATGCACCTTGTCTAAGCAAAAAACATCAGGAATTTGAAATGGGAGGAGGATCGTCATTTTATGCATCCTTCATTGCTTCAGAATATTTCACAGCCTCGTGACCTGAAGCGCTTGAGCAGCGCGCAGATCCAGCAGCTCTGCGGCGAGATCCGTCAGTTTCTGCTGGACAGCGTATCCAAAACAGGCGGTCATCTTGCTTCCAATCTCGGTGCGGTCGAGTTGACGGTAGCACTCCACCGTGTCTTTGAGACTCCTCAGGATGCTTTCGTGTTTGACGTAGGACATCAGTGCTACACCCATAAGCTCCTGACCGGGCGGTATCAGCGCTTTGGCACCTTGCGGAAGCTGGACGGCCTTTCGGGCTTTCCGAATCCCAATGAGAGCGCCCATGATGCTTTTATCGCCGGACACGGCAATACGGCCCTTTCTGTTGCCATCGGCATCGCATGGGCCAAAAAGCTGAAAGGGGAGCCGGGCCATGTGGTGGCCATCATCGGCGACGGTGCATTCACCGGCGGCATGGTCTACGAGGGAATGAACAATATCGGAAAGCTGGACAATCTCCTGGTCATCCTCAACGACAATAAAATGTCCATTTCCCACAATGTCGGTGCGCTGGCAGGCTATCTGAGCCATCTGCGCACCACGAACGGCTATTTTACGGCCAAGGAAAATGTCAGCAGCTTCCTGAACGGTGTGCCTGTCATCGGAGCGCCCATCAAAAGCGCTCTTCAGAACAGCAAAAAAGCGATCCGCCGGGCCATGTGCCATTCCACGATGTTTGAGGATATGGGTTTTCACTATTTTGGCCTCATCGACGGCCACGACGAGCCGGAACTGGAGCGCATTTTCCAGACCGTTTGTGCTCAGCCCGGGCCGACATTGCTCCATGTCGTGACGAAGAAAGGCAAGGGCTATGCGCCTGCTGAGTCGAACCCCGGCAATTACCATGGCGTTTCCAGGTTCGACCCGACCAGCATCCCCGACCCCGAGGTCGCTCCGGCAGAGTCGTTCTCGAGTGCCTTTGGCCGGACGCTCAGCGCCGCCGGAAACACCGACAAGACCCTCTGTGCCATTACTGCCGCCATGAAATACGGCACAGGTCTGCAGTTTTTCAGTCATGCCCATCCGGAGCGCTTCTTCGATGTCGGCATGGCCGAACAGCATGCCGTGACCTTTGCAGCCGGTCTGGCCAGCAAGGGGATGCTGCCGGTGGTCTGCATTTATTCGACCTTCCTGCAGCGCAGCTACGACCAGATCATCCATGACGTCAACCTTCTGCATGAAAATGTCGTCTTCGCGGTGGACCGTGCAGGTTTCGTCCCCGGAGACGGTGAGACGCATCAGGGAATTTATGACCCGGCTTTTCTCAGCCAGACCGGAATGCCCATCTATTCGCCTTCAAACTACGAAGAACTGCGGCATTGGCTTCCCATCCTGCTGAGCCATGAGATGCAGGGTCCCCGGGCCATCCGTTACCCCCGCGGCGGAGAGAGCAAAGCTCTGGCAAAATACGGCTGCTCGGGCAGGGAGTACGATAAACTCATTTTCACACCGGGTGCAAAAGCCGCACTGGTGAGCTACGCCGACGAGGTAGAAGATGTTCTTGCAGCCGCAGAACTGCTGGCCAAAGAGGGCATCCCCTGCGATGTTTATAAGCTGGTGCGCATCTTCCCGTTTGAGGAAGAACTGATCCATGACCTTTCTTCCTATCCCGTCGTTCTGATGGCCGAAGAGTGTGTGGCTTGCGGCGGCATCGGCGAACATCTTGCCCGCGCCCTGCAGGATGCTGGCTGGCAGGGCCGGTATATCCACCGTGCCGTGAGGGAGCTGTGTCTGCCTCATGCGACGGTGCCTCAAATCAAACAGGCGACCGGTCTGGATGCCGCACATCTGGCCGAGGCCGTGCGGGAAGCAGACCCGAAAGGAGAGAAAACACTTTGAAAATTCGTTTGGACCAATATCTGGTGCAGCACGGCATGATCCAGAGCCGTGAGCGCGCCAAAGCCCTCATCATGGCCGGTGTCGTTTTTGTCAACGAGCAGAAGGTGGACAAGGCTGGTGAGATGATAAAGGAAGACGCCAAGGTCGAGGTGCGAGGCCACGACATCGGCTATGTCAGCCGCGGCGGCCTCAAGCTGGAAAAGGCAATGCAGTGCTTTCCTCTGACGCCGAACGGCAAGGTCTGTATGGACATTGGTGCGTCCACCGGCGGCTTTACCGATTGTATGCTGCAGAACGGCGCGGTCAAGGTCTATGCAGTGGACGTCGGCTACGGTCAGCTGGCATGGAGCCTGCGCACCGACGAGCGCGTCGTCAACATGGAGCGCACCAACATCCGCAATGTCACGCCGGATATGCTGGCAGAGCCCATTGAATTTTTCAGCGTAGATGTGTCGTTTATCTCGCTGCATCATATCTTCCCGGTGGCGCAGGCCATCACGACGCCCGACGCAATGGGTGTCTGCCTCGTCAAGCCTCAGTTTGAGGCGGCCGCGAGAAGGTGGGCAAAAACGGTGTCGTCCGCGACCCTGCCACCCACCGCGAAGTGCTCCACAATGCGATGGGCTATGCCGCTGCAAACGGTTTCGTCGTGCGCGGACTGGATTTCAGCCCCGTCAAAGGCCCTGAGGGCAACATTGAGTACCTGATGTTCGTCCAGAAGAGCGAACATCCCGGTGTGCTGGATGATTCTGTTGCCGAACAGGTCGTAGCGGCAAGCCACAGCTCTCTGGACAAGTAAATCTGCTGGGAGACGGAGGAATAAACCGCCCTATGACTGTTTACATTTCGCCAAACCCCGGAAAGGAACAGGCTGCTGATACCGCCCGCCGGGCAGCGCAGCTCCTGCTGATGCAGGGGGCTGTCGTCCTGATGCGGGATGACCTGAAAGAGTCCTGCTACGCGGAAGGTGTGCAGTACCTTCCTTTGGAAGAATGCCTTCCGCGCACCGACGTCATCCTGACCATCGGCGGCGACGGTACCATCCTGCATGAGGCAAATTTTACGCTGCAATATCAAAAACCCATCCTCGGCATTAACATCGGACGCTGCGGCTTCCTCGCCACCTGTGAGGTGGATGAAATGGAAGAAAAACTCGCCGCTCTGGTGCGGGGAGAGTATCTTCTGGACAGCCGGATGCTGCTCTATGTGCGGGTGCTGGGCGAGGATGGCTGGGAAGGCCATGCCCTCAACGATGTGGTCGTGACGAAAGGCCGTCTGCAGCAGGCCATCGACTTCAGCATCTACTGCGACGACATCCTTGTAGAGCATTACCGTGGTGACGGCGTCATCGTGGCGACCCCCACAGGCTCTACAGCCTATTCGCTGGCGGCCGGCGGGCCGATCTTGGACTCGCAGACCAAGGGCATCGTCGTCACGCCCATCTGTCCCCACAGTCTGACCAGCCCCGCAATGGTCTTTGCGCAGGAGCGCAAAATAAACATCTGTGTGGGACAGGTCATCGACAACGAAGTGTTCCTGAGCTGCGACGGCGCAGCGGAATATCCGCTCAGTGCCGGCTCGACGGCGGAGATACGCCTCTCCGACCAGATCGTACAGCTCGTCACCTTCAGCAGGGCAGACCAGTTTCAGGCCATCGACCAGAAGCTGCGCAGCCGGAGATAATAACAAGAGGAGGCAAGGAATATGGGCCGAAACAATCCAGCTGAGGCAAAAGGCAAGACGGAACGTCAGCAGACGATCCTCCGCCTCATTCAGGAGCATCCCATCAGCCGACAGGAGGTACTTCTCGATCATCTGCGCCAGGAGGGCTTCGAGGTGACACAGGCTACCATTTCCCGGGACATCCGGGAGCTGTGCCTCGTCAAGGCTGCCACCGCCGATGGCTACCGCTATGTTTCCAGCCACAACGAAAGCCTCAACCCCAAGATGCAGGCCGATTTGAGACGATATTCCACGAGTCGGTGCTGGGGGTGGATTTTGCCGGACATGTCGTGCTGGTGAAGTGCTACTCCGGCATGGCGAACGCTGCCTGTGGGGTGTTCGACGCTTGAAATGGAAGAATGTCGTCGGTACGCTTTCCGGCGACGATACATTCCTTATCGTGGCCCGTTCGGAGCGGGACGCAAAGACCATCTGTTCGGAACTGACCCGTCATATCGGGCAGAAATAAACGCGGGAGTGAAACTATGCTGAGCAGCCTGCAAATCGAAAATGTTGCAGTTATCCAGAAAGCAAACGTCCATTTCGAAAAGGGCCTCAACGTCCTGACCGGTGAGACGGGCGCAGGCAAATCCATCCTCATCGACTCCATCAACGCCATTCTGGGCAACCGCACTTCCAAGGATCTCGTGCGCACCGGCGCGGCCAAGGCCGTCATCCGGGCGGCGTTCGAGGACGTGCCGCCTGCTGTTCTCGACAGCCTCGAAAAGGCAGGCTATGAGCGCTCGGAGGCCCTGCTGCTCAGCCGTGAGATCACCGCCGAGGGCAAGAGCACCTGCCGTATCAACGGGATGCCGGCCACTGCCGCCGTCCTGCGGGAGCTTTGCGGCGGGCTTATCAACATCAACGGTCAGCATGACTCCGTGGGCCTGCTGAACCCGGCCCGTCATGAAGGCATTCTGGATGCTTACGCCCAGAACAGTGCTGAATATCAGGCGTATTATGCTATCTACCGGGAACTGGTCGGCGTCAAAAAGACGCTGGACGCCATGATAACCGACGAGAGCGAAAAGCAGCGCCGTATCGACCTGCTGAGCTATCAGGTGCAGGAGATCGACGATGCCGGCCTGACGGCAGGGGAGGAGCAGACGCTGGAAAGCCGCCGCAAAGTGCTGGCGAATGCTTCCACCATCCGGGACCGTATCGCACAGTGTTATGCGCTGCTCTCCGGCGGCGACGAGGCCCCGGGAGCTGTTGACCTTCTGGGCGAAGCTCCAACGCTGTGGACGCAGCGGCACAGCTCGACGGAGAACTGTCTGCCGGTGCGGGCCAGCTGCTCGACCTTTATTACACCGCAAAGGACGTCGCCGCAGACTCATTGGCCGTCTGGACGCTACGACACCAACGACGCAGAGCTGGACGAGATCGAGCAGCGCATCGACCTTATCTATAAGCTCCGGCGGAAGTACGGAGACACCGTAGAGGACATCCTCGCCTTTGGCGAACGGGCACGGAAAGAACTTGAGATGATACAGTCCTCGCAGGAGAGGGTAGAGCACTTGCAGAAAGAGCAGCGCCGTCTCTACACCCTTGCGCGGGAAAAGGCCGAAGCTCTGACCCAGACCCGTCTGAAAGCTTTTGATGAGCTGAACAAGCGTATCTCTGGCACGCTGGACTTCCTGAACATGCCGGGTGTGCGGATGACGCTTCGCCATTCGCGCGGCCCGCTGGCCAGCCATGGACAAGACAGCATCGAGTTCTATATCTCCACAAACCCCGGCGAAGCCCCGAAGCCTCTGGCAAAGATCGCCTCGGGGGGTGAGCTGAGCCGTATTACCCTTGCCATTAAAAACGCAATGGCTGATAAAGACGCCGTGCCGACCGTTATTTACGACGAGATCGACAGCGGCGTATCGGGCAAAGCTGCCAGCCGTATCGGCGAGGTACTGCGTCAGAGCGCCGAGGGCCATCAGATCCTCTGCATCACTCATACGGCGCAGATCGCTGCACTGGCCGACTGCCATCTGCTTATCCAGAAAAATATCACGAACGAGCGTACCTATACTGAGATACACCCGCTGGACGAGAATGGCCGTGTAGAGGCGCTGGCCCGCCTCATCTCCGGCGACCATGTCACAGAGCTTTCGCTGGCCAATGCCCGGGAAATGCTGGGCCGGAACGCAGAAAAATAAGAAAAAGCCAGCGCTTGACATTCCGGCAGGGATGTGCTAAACTGAATCTCGTTGAAAGGCGAAGATGGGAACCGAGTACCCTGATGCGCTCTGCCCAGAGAGGCCCCGGCTGGTGAAAGGGGCTGCAGAGACGCAGGCGAAATACGTCCCTGAGCCGCAGGCTGAACGAATAGTAGGCTGTGCCGCGTGCGAGCGTTACAAACGCAGGAGTGTCACTCTACTCTGGGGTGCGCACTCGTGAGGCCGTTTCTGTGAAGAGGCGGCAAACAGAGGTGGTACCGCGAATTTTATCGCCCTCTGCCAAATTTATTTTGGCAGGGGGTGTTTTATTTTCCCTCTGCCCGACAAACAGGAGGAAATTTTTATGACTCTGTACGAAGAACTCAAGGCCCGCGGCCTCGTGGCTCAGATCACCGATGATGAGATCATCGACCTCATCAACAACGGCAAGGCTACCTTTTACATCGGCTTTGACTGCACCGCCGACAGCCTGACTGCCGGCCACTTCATGGCCCTGACCCTGATGAAGCGTCTGCAGATGGCAGGCAACAAGCCCATCGCCCTCATCGGCGGCGGCACTACCATGATCGGCGACCCCTCCGGCCGCACCGATATGCGCAAGATGCTGACCAAGGAGGACATCGCCCACAACGCCGCCTGCTTCAAGAAGCAGATGGAGAAGTTCATCGACTTCTCCGACGGCAAGGCTCTGATGCTGAATAACGCCGACTGGCTGCTGAATCTGAACTACGTCGAACTGCTGCGCGACGTGGGCGCCTGCTTCTCCGTCAACAACATGCTGCGCGCCAAGTGCTATGAGCAGCGCATGGAGAAGGGCCTGTCCTTCCTCGAGTTCAACTACATGATCATGCAGAGCTACGACTTCTACTACATGTTCCAGCATTACGGCTGCAACATGCAGTTCGGCGGCGATGACCAGTGGAGCAATATGCTGGGCGGCACCGAGCTTATCCGCCGCAAGCTGGGCAAGGACGCCTATGCTATGACCATCACCCTGCTGACCGACTCTCAGGGCAAGAAGATGGGCAAGACCGCCGGCAACGCCGTCTGGCTCGACCCCAACAAGACCAGCCCCTTCGAGTTCTACCAGTACTGGCGCAACGTCGGCGATTCGGATGTCATGAAGTGCATCCGTATGCTGACCTTCCTGCCGCTGGAGCAGATCGACGAGATGAGCACTTGGAAGGACCAGCGCCTCAACGAGGCCAAGGAGATCCTCGCCTTCGAGCTGACCAAGATGGTCCACGGCGAAGAAGAGGCCGCCAAGGCCCAGAATGCAGCCCGCGCTCTGTTCAGCGGTGCTGCCGGTGATGCTGAGCATATGCCCAACACTCAGCTGACCGAGGCTGACCTGACCGACGGCTCCATCGGCATCCTGACCTGATGGTCAAGGCTGGTCTGGCTGCTTCCAACGGTGAGGCCCGCCGTCTCGTCGTGCAGGGCGGTGTTCTGGTGGACGGCGAGAAGGTCGCTGCTCCCACGGTCAGCTTCACTGCTGAGCAGCTGTCCAAGGGCATCGTCATCAAGAAGGGCAAGAAGGTCTACCACAAGGTGAGCCTGTAAATCTTCTGATAAAATAAAAAGACCCGGCTGGTTTCTCTCCGCAGAGGGGAGACCCGCCGGGTCTTTTGCTGCAGCAGCACCCATGCCTGTTTTATCAGACACGGGTGCTGCTTAAAATATCGTTGTTACAGTTCGTAAGCCTTTTTCAGGGCCTCATAGGCTGCGTCCTCGTTCTCCGAACGGACCAGAAGGGAAATGTCCAAATCGCTGGTGGTGATGAGCAGAACTTCGATGCCTGCCATCGCCAGAGCATTCAGGGCGCGGGCGGCGACGCCACAGCTGGTGACCATCTCCTCACCGAAGAGATTCAGCTTGGAGTAGCCCACACTGATGAGGGGAGAAGCCTTAGCATCCTTGTCCAGATTTGCCGCAGAGATGGCCTTCATGACCAGCGGCAGGTCGCCGCTGGATGCCGTGAAGCTGAAGTCCATGCTGGTGCCGTGGGGAGCGCTCTGGCTGATCATATCCACCACGACGCCGGTGTCGGCGAAGATCTGCAGATAACGTGCCATCGTGTTGCCCTTGAACTCGGCATCCTGCACACTGATCATCATCAGGCTCGGCTCAATATTGATTTTGGATACACCGTACATAGTAAACACTCCATTCTGCCACCGGGCGTTCTGATACAAGCTTTATGCAGCTCCAAAAATTCGCTGCTGATGTAGGTCTGTGCCGTCTGGCGGATGTAATCGTATCCAAAAGAAGGATACGCGGCGCGGACGCCATGGGCCTGTGCAAGCTCCGGCGTGTAATCCCGGAACAGATACGTGCGGACGTTAGACTTTCCGGCGTCATAGTGGGTCACGGTCACATGGAGCTTCGGGACGCGCACCGCGCAATGGACGCTGCCGTCCGGCTCGGTGGTCTGCTCCAGCTCCAACGTCAGGACCGCGCCGATGAGCTGGTCAGGCTTGCTTTGGGTGCTCAGGAAATTTCCCAGCGAATAGGCCACAAATACGTTCCGTCCATCGGCTGCGGTGCGCCATTCGGCGTCCTGCAGGACGTGCGGGTGGGTTCCGATGATCACATCCGCGCCCCAGTCGGCCAGAGACTGAGCTAAGGTGCGCTGCGCCTGTGTGATGTTGTGGCTGTCCTCGACGCCCCAGTGTACGCCGACTACCACAAAATCGGCCTCCTGCCGGGCCGCCCGCACCTGCTGTTCCATGACATCCTGCTGGCTGGTGTAGATGATGTTTGCGGTCATCTTGCTGTTCCGGGGGATGCCGTTGGTGTGCTCGGTGTAGGAAAGGTACGCGATCTTTACGCCGTCTACTGTCTGGATGGGGATGCGGCCATAGTCTGCCTCGCCCTTCCACAGGCCGGTGGTGATCACATCCTCGGGCATCGTCTCCCAGAACCGGAGAGTGGCGGCAATGCCCGCAGCTCCCTTATCGTAGGTGTGATTGTTCGAGAGGCTGAACACCCGGAAGCCTGCCCGGTAAAGCGCTTCGGCGCACTCGCCGGGGTGAGAAGCAGGATAGTAGAGGGCGCAAGCTCTTTGCTGCAGAGTGTCTCCTGATTGATCCAGTTGATGTCCTGCTGTGCATAGAAATCGAGCAGATTCATATAGCAGTAATCGAAGCTGTATCCTTCGCCCTCTGCAGCCCGCCGGGCGGCCTGTGAATAGATGGGCTCATGAATGAGGTTGTCCCCTGTAGCCGAGAAGCGCAATGTCGTGACGACAGGCTGCGGCTCAGGCACGGCAAGCTCCTCCGAAACAGCGGGGGACTCCACCTCCGCTGCCGGAGGAACTGCATCCACGATGCGGCGGGGACAGAAGCGCAGAGAGAGCAGCACCGATACAGCTACCAGCAGGACCCCCAGTGTGTACAGGGTGACGCCCTTATGTGAGGTGTGCTTTTGCGCGGAATGCCGACGGCGGGGAGGGGCTGCGTGCTTGGCCATAGGCTCGTCTCCTGACGCACGATACCGTGCCTTATGATGCCATGCGCAGAAAAGCTTACATCTCTGCGATCATGTTACTCATATTGTACAGGCCGGGCTCCTTTTTTGCAAGATAAACGGCAGCATTTATTGCGCCATTTGCAAAAATATTGCGGGAATATGCCGTATGGCGGAGAGTGATGACCTCGTCCGGGCCGCAGAACAGCACCTCATGGTCGCCCACGATGCTGCCGCCGCGCACGGCGCTGATGCCGATCTCCTTGGGGTCGCGCTTCTGGCGGACGGAGGAGCGGTCATAGACGTAATGGTATGCGCCGTCGTTCTCTTCGTTGATGGCGTCAGCAGCATCAGAGCCGTGCCGCTGGGAGCGTCCAGTTTGTTGTGATGGTGCTGCTCAACGATCTCGATGTCGTAGTTTGCGCCCAGAATGGCCGATGCACGCTTGCACAGCTCGGACAGGACATTGATGCCCATGGACATATTGGCGCTCTTGAACACCGGGATGCTGCGGGAGAGCTGGACGAGCTTCAGCTGCAGTTCCTCAGAAAGACCGGTGGTGCAGACCACGATGGGCAGCTTATGAGCCTCACAGTAGGCAGAGCCTTCTCGACCGCTGCCGGAGCGCTGAAGTCGATGACGACGTCGCCCTTGCCG
>ENA-OQAA01001256-OQAA01001256.1-human-gut-metagenome-genome-assembly--contig:-NODE-1256-length-13554-cov-2.066210_pt1 | contig 13554 bp, 15 predicted proteins | sample MGYA00242489_ERZ504515 | MGnify/ENA primary metagenome ERZ504515 (study PRJEB26092, sample SAMD00036237) | human gut metagenome | host: Homo sapiens | study: EMG produced TPA metagenomics assembly of...
CCCGGATTCAGTTTTACTATATCCGCCTGGCTGATGTTGTACATGCTGGCAATGGAATACAGCTCTGGCCTTTTTCTATCGTATGCAGAAAGTAGGATTGGTTTTCTTGTGCGCTTGTTCCGAGGCTGCACGCGCCGGCAAGCAGCAGGGAACAAAAAATACGGTTAATCGTTTTCATTCAGTAATCGTTGGTTTATGTTTACAATTTCCCAAAGTAGCCGCAAAGTTAACAATATTGTCCCATTTTAACCAAAGGATTGCGTTAAGAAATAATATTGTGCATTTCAAAACCGAAAAATACCGCTTTTCGACTGATATTCGGTCGGAAACCGTTATTTTTGCACAAATTCATTCATTAAAATATGCAAGAAGAAACAGAATATATCAATGTATACGGAGCGCGTGTACATAACCTGAAAGACATCGATGCGGAAATTCCCCGCAACAGCCTTACGGTAATCACCGGGCTGAGCGGAAGCGGCAAGTCGTCCCTCGCATTCGATACGATATTTGCCGAGGGCCAGCGCCGCTATATCGAAACGTTTTCCGCTTATGCCCGTAACTTTCTGGGCAATCTGGAGCGTCCCGATGTAGATAAGATTACCGGTCTGAGCCCGGTGATTTCCATAGAGCAGAAGACCACCAATAAAAATCCGCGTTCCACCGTGGGTACGACAACGGAGATATACGATTATCTTCGCCTGCTGTATGCCCGTGCCGGCGAAGCTATTCGTATCTTTCCGGCGAGAAAATGGTGAAATATACCGAAGAGCAGATACTCGAGCTTATCCTGAACGATTATAAAGGAAAGCGTATTTACATCCTCGCCCCGTTGGTGCGCAACCGTAAGGGACACTACAAGGAACTTTTCGAGCAGATTCGCAAGAAAGGCTACCTCTATGTCCGTGTGGACGGCGAGGTGCGCGAGGCATTGCCCGGCATGAAACTGGACCGTTACAAGAACCATGACGTGGAAGTGGTAATCGACAAACTGGTGGTGGCGGATAAAGACGACACCGCCTGAAGAACAGCGTTGCCGTTGCCATGCGTCAGGGCGACGGGCTGCTGATGGTGCTTGACGCCCAAAGCGAGAGCGTGCGCCATTACAGCAAGCGTTTGATGTGTCCTGTCACCGGACTGTCCTATCGCGAGCCTGCCCCCCATAACTTCTCCTTCAATTCTCCGCAGGAGCGTGCCCCAAGTGTAAAGGTTTGGGCGTGGTGAGCAGATTGATATAGACAAGATTATCCCCGACCGCGAGCTTTCCATCAGCGGGGGAGCCATCATTCCTTTGGGAAAAGCCAAGAACAGCATGATATTCTGGCAGATTGCCGCATTGCTGGAGAAGTATGAAGCTACACTGAAAACTCCTGTCAGGGAGCTGCCGGACGATGCGATAGATGAGATTCTATACGGTTCGGATGAGCGTATAAAGATAAAAAGCTCCCTTATCGGTACGTCTTCCGACTACTTTGTCACTTTTGAGGGAGTGGTGAAGTATATCCAGATGTTGCAGGAAAAGGATGCGTCTGCCACGGCACAGAAGTGGGCGGAGCAATTTGCCAGGACGGCTGTCTGTCCCGAATGTCACGGAGCGAAGTTGAACAAGGAAGCCTTGTCATTCCGTATTCACGATAAAAACATCTACGAACTCTCCACAATGGACATCAACGAGTTGTATGACTGGCTGATGAACGTAGACCAATATCTTAGCAGGAAACAGCAGCAGATTGCGGTAGAAATATTGAAAGAAATCCGTACCCGCCTGAAATTCCTGCTGGATGTGGGATTGGATTATCTGTCTCTGGACCGCAGCGCCGTCAGCCTCTCCGGCGGCGAAAGCCAACGTATCCGGCTGGCTACGCAGATAGGCTCGCAGTTGGTGAACGTGCTGTATATACTGGATGAGCCGAGCATCGGATTGCACCAGCGCGATAATCTGCGGCTTATCCATTCGTTGAAGGAGTTGCGCGATATGGGTAATTCCGTGATTGTGGTGGAGCATGATAAAGACATGATGCTTGCCGCCGATTACGTTATAGATATGGGCCCCAAGGCAGGCAGGCTGGGGGGCGAGGTGGTATTTGCCGGCACTCCGCAGCAGATGTTGCGGACGCATACGCTGACTTCCCGGTATTTGAACGGCGAATGTGCCATTGAAGTGCCTGCCGAACGGCGCAAGGGCAACGGCCATAGCCTGTGGCTGCGCGGTGCAAGAGGCAATAACCTGAAAATGTGGATGTGGAGTTCCCGCTTGGCAAACTGATTTGTGTAACGGGAGTATCGGGCAGCGGAAAGTCCACACTGATTAATGAAACGCTTCAGCCCATCCTTTCGCAGAAGTTTTACCGTTCGCTTCAGGACCCCTTGGAGTATGGCAGTATCGAGGGACTGGAGTATATAGATAAGGTGGTGAATGTAGACCAGTCGCCGCTGGGGCGTACTCCGCGCTCCAATCCTGCCACGTATACGGGAGTCTTTTCCGATATCCGCAACCTGTTTGTCGGCCTGCCCGAAGCCAAAATCCGTGGATACAAGGCGGGACGTTTCTCGTTCAATGTAAGCGGCGGACGTTGTGAAGCCTGCCAGGCAACGGCTACAAAACCATTGAGATGAATTTCCTGCCCGATGTATATGTTCCTTGTGAGGTTTGCCATGGCAAGCGTTACAACCGCGAAACGCTGGAAGTGCGCTTCAAGGGTAAGTCCATTGCCGACGTACTGGATATGACGATAAATCGTGCTGTGGAATTCTTTGAAAACGTACCTCAGATATTGAACAAGATTAAGGTAATTCAGGAGGTCGGTCTGGGGTATATCAAGCTGGGGCAGTCTTCCACTACGCTCTCCGGTGGCGAGAGCCAGCGTGTGAAGTTGGCCACCGAACTCTCCAAGCGGGATACGGGCAAGACGCTCTATATCTTGACGAACCTACTACCGGACTGCACTTTGAGGATATCCGCGTCCTGATGAATGTATTGAATAAATTGGTCGATAAGGGCAACACGGTTATCGTTATCGAGCATAACCTCGATGTCATCAAAATGGCGGATTATATCATCGACATGGGACCCGAAGGCGGTAAGGGCGGGGGAGAGCTTCTCTCTTGCGGCACGCCCGAAGAGGTGGCGATGAGTACGAAAGGATATACCCCGAAGTTCCTGAAAGAAGAACTTCATCTTTAAAATAGTCTGAAAGAAAAATGACAGGTGAAAGGGCATCGGACGGCAAAACGTCTTTCTGCAACGGAATGCTTTTCGCCTGTCTGCAATTATAGTTTGTAATGAAAGAAAATAAAATCAACAAGACAAATGCAGCTCGGCTGCTTGATAAGGCAAAGATTGCCTACGAGCTCATTCCTTATGAGGTGGATGAGAAAGATTTGAGTGCCATACACGTGGCTGCCAGTTTGGGAGAGGATATAGAGCAGGTATTTAAAACTCTGATATTGCATGGCGATAAAACCGGTTATTTTGTGTGCGTCATTCCCGGAGAGCACGAAGTAGACCTGAAATTGGCCGCCAAGGTGTCCGGAAACAAGAAGTGCGACCTTATCCCGATGAAGGAACTGCTTCCGCTGACGGGGTATATCCGCGGCGGTTGTTCGCCTATCGGCATGAAAAAGCCTTTCCCTACCTATATTCACGAAACCTGCCTGCAGTTCTCCTATATCTACATCAGTGCCGGACAGCGCGGGTTGCAGCTCAAACTCAATCCGAAGGATTTGATAAAGGAGGTACACGCTGAGGTTTGCAGGCTTTTCGAGGCATGAGTTGTGTAGGCATGAGGATTATGTGACTTTAATGCTTTTTCCGGCACAGATTGTCATAGTGTAATTATTCACACGCTTTTTCCGGCTTTTTTCGTGAAAGGGATATTAAAAACCTGATTTCTGGCAAGAGATATTTCGTTTTCTTACCGGAAATCTCGATGAAAAGTATATATTTGCAAAAAATATAAATAAACTAATACTAATTACTAATTTACAAAAACTTATTTTTATGTTTAGCAAGCACCCTAATGGTTTGATTGCTGCCGCTTTGGCTAATATGGGAGAGCGTTTCGGCTTCTATATTATGATGGCAATCCTTACACTGTTTATCTCGGCGAAGTTCGGGCTGTCTGAAACGACTACCGGATATATCTATTCCGCGTTCTATGCATCTATCTATATTCTGGCATTGGCAGGCGGTATCATTGCCGATAAGACTAAAAACTTCAAAGGCACTATCCTTGCCGGTCTGGTGATGATGGCGGTGGGTTATCTGATTATTGCCATTCCTACTCCTACGCCTGTTCCCAGCATGGGACTTTACCTGGGACTGACTTGTTTCGGACTTCTGGTCATTGCTTTCGGTAACGGTCTGTTCAAGGGTAATCTTCAGGCATTGGTGGGTCAGATGTACGATGATCCCAAGTACTCAAGCCTGCGCGACTCCGGTTTCCAGATATTCTACATGTTCATTAACATCGGCGGTTTCTTCGCTCCGTGGATTGCTATCGGTGTGCGCAACTGGTGGCTGAAGGTCAACAACTTCGACTATGATGCCACTTTGCCCGAACTTTGTCACCAATTCCTTAAAGAGGGCGACAAGATGGCTCCCCAGGCTATGGAGAATCTTACGGCTCTGGCAGACAAGGTTACGCTCGACGCAGCCATGTGGCTGATATGGGTGCGTTTGTCAACAACTACCTGGATGTGTTTAACCGCGGTTTCCAATATGCTTTCATGCTGCCATCGTTGCCATGTTGATTTCATTGGTAATCTACCTGGTCAACAAGAACCGCTTCCCCGACCCGGCAAAGAAGGTTGTAGCTGCCAAGGAACAGAATGCTACTGTAAGCAAAGAAGAAATCAAGATGAGCGCAGCCGAAATCAAACAGCGTATTTATGCCCTGTTCGCAGTGTTCGGTGTGGTAATCTTCTTCTGGCTGTCGTTCCACCAGAACGGTTATTGCTGACTTACTTTGCACGCGACTATGTAGACTTGAGCGTAATCGATATTGACCTTGGCTTTACCCGTATCAAGGGTGCTGAAATCTTCCAGTGCGTAAACCCGTTCTTTGTGGTATTCCTCACTCCGTTTATCATGTGGCTGTTCGGCGCATTGAAGAAAAAGGATAAAGAACCGTCCACTCCGATGAAGATTGCCATCGGTATGGGTATTGCGGCACTGGCATACGTGTTCCTGATGATATTCTCGTTCACTTTGCCTGCCAAAGATGCGTTGAGCACAATGAGTGCCGCCGAAATCAATGCCATCCGTGTGACTCCGTGGATTATGATAGGTTTGTACTTCATCCTTACGGTTGCCGAGTTGTTCATCTCACCGCTGGGACTGTCTTTCGTGTCCAAGGTGGCTCCCCCTCATTTGCAGGGTCTGATGCAGGGTTGCTGGCTGGCTGCAACGGCAGTAGGTAATTCGCTGCTTTTCGTTGGCGGTATCCTTTATACCACTGTTCCAATCTGGGCATGCTGGTTGGTTTTCGTGGGTGCAACGGGCGCTTCCATGATTGTGATGCTCTCAATGGTTAAATGGCTGGAGAGAGTAGCGAAATAATAGAGAAAACGTAAAGGTCAACTTTGGAATTGCAGAGTTGACCTTTACAGTTATAATGTAGCCCTTTAGAAACGTAATGTAGCTCTTTGGAAACGTAGTGTAGCCCTTTGGATTCCATAATGCAGCCCGCTGCTTATTCTTCGATTTTCAACTGCATGATGTAGTCGTTCATATAATATCCGTTTCCTATCGGAAAATCTCCCTCTCTGGATTTCTTCATCCCCATGTGCTCGTAAAAACCTACCGCTTTTGTTGTTGCGGTTTACGTTCAGCTCCATGATGCACGGGGCGGGATGCACATCCCTGATGTATTTCACAGCTTCGCGAAACAGGAAACTCCCGCAGTGTGCGCCCTGATAATAAGGAAGCACATAAATCTTTTGCAGGTGAAACAGGTCTTTTCCTTGTTGCTGTACGGATACATAACCCGCCGCTTCGCACTCCTCACAGGCAATGAGGTACACATGCCCCTCTTCTTCCATCTGTTGGCGGATGCTCTCTAAGGAGTACATCCATTCCATCATATATTCGATTTGTTCTTTTGAAAGAATTTCTTTGTAAGTTTCGGGAAATATCTGCCAGGCGAGCTTATGGATTAACCCGCAATCGGCGCTTGTTGCTTTTCTGATGGTAAACATGTTTTGCTGCGTTTATATTAATATGATGCAAATATAGCATACTTTGTTTCAAACAGAAACCAAACTGCAATTATTTGTGGCATATCAACGGGAATTTTGCGGGTGCGACAGGCGCAGCCCGGATTGCTCTCCGGTCATATATACTCTTAAATAATATTAATGTAAGGTACTTTGTAATACAAGGTACTAAGATAATACATATATTTGTGCCATACAAAGGATTCAGGTATGGCATTTTTTGTTGTAAATAGTCAAACCATTTAATAACATATACGAATTATGGACGTTAATAATGTAAAGTCGCAGATGCGCAAGGGCATGCTTGAATATTGTATCATGCTGTTGCTCCATAAAGAGCCGGCTTATGCTTCGGATATTATACAGAAACTGAAGGAAGCGCGGCTCATTGTGGTGGAAGGTACGCTCTATCCGCTGCTCACCCGTTTGAAGAACGATGATTTGCTGAGTTACGAATGGATAGAGTCCACGCAGGGACCGCCTCGCAAATACTATAGGCTGACCGCAAAAGGAGAGGCTTTTCTGGGCGAGCTGGAGGTGTCCTGGCGCGAACTGAGCGATACGGTCAATCATATTGCCAACAATTAGCGTGAAGCATGTTGGGCTATTGAAGAGTAATGAAAGAATAAATAAAAAAACATATAACGATGAAAAAGACATTAACGGTAAATTTAGGAGGAACGGTTTTTCATATCGATGAAGATGCCTACCGCCTTTTGGATAATTATTTAAGCAACCTGAAGATACATTTCCGTAAGGAAGCCGGTGCAGACGAGATAATCGATGACATTGAACGCCGTATCTCCGAGCTTTTTACGGAGAAGCTTGCTGCGGGTTCGCAGGTGATTACCATTGCCTATGTGGAAGAAGTGATTGCCCGCATGGGAAAGCCGGAGGAACTGGAGCCTGACGCAGGAGATGCCGGTTCCGGAAGCGGCAGTTGGGACGGCAGCAACCATGCCGGCAGTACAGGTGCAGGCGCTTCCGCAACTGCGGAGAAAGTGTCTCACCATTTCTATCGCAATCCCGACGATAAGATGTTGGGCGGTGTGGTGAGCGGATTGGCTGCCTATTGGGGTTGGGACGTGACGATGTTGCGTCTGGTGCTTGTAATAATCATGATTTTCGGATTCAAGCTCCTGATACCCGCCTATATCATTTGCTGGATAATCGTTCCGGAAGCCGCACGGCAGCCGAGAAACTGAGTATGCGGGGCGAGGCGGTTACGGTGGATAATATAGGCAAGACAGTGACCGGCGGTTTTGAGAAGGTGGCAAACGGCGTGAACGATTATATGAGGTCCGACAAGCCTCGCACTTTCCTGCAGAAACTGGGCGATGCCCTGGTTATGGTGGTGGGGCTGTTCCTTAAAATCTGTCTGGTGATATTCGCTATCATCTGCAGTCCGCTGCTGTTTGTGTTCGGAGTGGTGTTCGTAGCCCTGCTTTTTGCTGCCGTAATGGTGGCCATCGGCGGTGGGGCAGCACTTATCTCGATGTTCCCTACTTTTAATGTAGTATTGCCTGCCTCTCCGTTATCGGCCATTGTGATGTATATTGCAGGTATTCTGGTAGTGGGCATTCCGTTGGTAAGCCTCGTTTGGATGATATTCAGCCAGATATTCAAGTGGCAGCCTATGGTTTCCGGCCTGAAATGGACATTGGTCATTCTTTGGATTGTAAGTGCGTGTGTCTTTGGCATCTGCTTCGCAATGCAGGGAGCGACATTCCCGATATTGGGCGTGCTGGTCTGACAAGCGAGGGCATGGCATAGAAAAAAGGAAGCCGGCAACATCACTGCAACGATGTGCGGCTTTCTTTTTTCATATTCTTTTTTATCTGCTTTCTTTATTGTTTTGCAGGCTTCAGCCACTTATCCAGCCATTCAAAGAATGTGCGCTGCCACAGAACGCCGTTTTGCGGTTTCAGCACCCAGTGGTTCTCATCGGGATAGATAAGCAGTTCGGCAGGAACACCGCGCATTACGGCGGCGTCAAAGGCAGCCATTGCCTGGTTGGCAAGAATGCGGAAATCCTTTTCGCCATGAATGCAGAGGATAGGGGTGTCCCATTTATCTACGAAGAGGTGGGGGAGTTGGCAAATGTACGTTGGCTGTAGCGTTGTCCTTTTCCCAGTATGCGCCGCCCATATCCCAGTTGGCAAACCATTTTTCCTCTGTCTCCAGGTACTGCATTTCCATGTTGAATATACCGTCGTGGGCAATGAATGCCTTGAAGCGTTTGTCGTGATGTCCGGCAAGCCAGTAAACGGAGAAGCCGCCGAAGCTGGCGCCTACACAACCCAGGCGGTCTTTGTCGACAAACGGTTCTTTTGCCATTTCGTCGATGGCTGTGAAGTAGTCTTTCATGCACTGGCCGCCGTAATCGCCGCTGATGGCTTCATTCCACTCTACACCGAAGCCCGGAAGACCGCGGCGGTTGGGGGCTACGATGATATAGTCGTTGGCAGCCATAATCTGGAAATTCCAGCGATAGCTCCAGAACTGGCTGACGGGGCTTTGAGGCCCTCCCTCGCAGAAGAGCAGGGTGGGGTACTTCTTGTTCGGGTCGAATTGGGGCGGGTAGATAACCCAGGTCAGCATTTGCTTGCCGTCGGTGGTCGTCATCCAGCGGGCCTCTACTTTACCCATCTCCAGTTGGTCGTAGATTTGCTTGTTCTCGAATGTTAGTTGCTCGGCCTTGGCAAAAGCATTGCCGCTGCGTGTGTTGTTTACGGCATATATCTCATCTCCCATACTCATGGAGTGGCGCTTGGCAATGAGCTTGTCACGCAAAGGGCGAGAGAGGCGTAGTCGTGCATGCCGTCGGTAAGCCGGTTCAGACTGTCATTGTCGGCAAGACCGATGTTGTAAATCTGCGTTTCACCGTGCCATACGCCGATGAAGTATATGCTTTGCGAGTCTTTGTTCCACAAGAAAGCATCTACATTGGATTCGAGGCGCGGCTTACGAAACGCTTCTCTCCGGTTGCAAGGTCCATGACGAACAGGCGGTTGAGGTCTGCCTCGTAGCCGTCGCGTTCCATGCTCTGCCAGGCTATGTACTTGCCGTCGGGCGAATATTGGGGATTGGTATCGTACCCTTTGTTCTCTTCGGTGATGTTTTCCGTTTTCCCGGTGGCAAGGTCATAGATGTAAATATCGGAATTGGTGGAGACGGCATAGGCCAGTCCCGTCTTTTTGCGGCAGGTATAGGCCACTTTGTCCGAAGCAGGCTCCAGGCCAGTTGCTCGATACCGCCCCAGGGCTTCATCGGGCTTTCGTAGGGTTCGCCGTCCAGAATATCCTGTACGTTGCTGATGCCGTTGCCGTCGAAGTCTGCAACGAAGGGATGCGGAGCGGTTGTCACCCATTCGTCCCAATGCTTGTACATCAGGTCGGTAACGATGATACCGGTTGCCTTGGGCAGGTCGGGATGCTTGTCGGCGGTGCTCTGCACGGTTTTTACCTGCGCAATGAAAAGCAGCTTCTTGCCGTCGGGCGAGAAAGCGAATCCCTCGATGTCTCCCTCGTACCGGGTGAGCTGTTTGCGTTCCGTACCGTCCGGATTCATCTCCCACACCTGGCTGCTGCCGCTTTCGTTGCAGAGGAAAGCGATTTTCTTGCCGTCTTTAATCCAGACGGGTTGGCTTTCCTGCCAGCTGTCGCGGGTGATTTGTCTGTTGCTGCTGCCATCGGCATTCATGACAAACAACTCGTTGTTGCTCTTGTTTTCCGGTACGCTGTAATAGGCTACCGAGTAAGCAATCTGTTTCTCGTCGGGCGATACGGCTACGCTGCCGATACGGCCCATTGCCCAAAGCGCTTCGGGCGTCATGCGCTTACCTTCAATCTTTATATCCGATCTTTCGATAAGCGTTCCGTTCTGTCCTGCGTCTTTGGTTCCGCCGCAGGATGCCAACATCATTGCTGCCGACATAAATAATAGGTTTGATTGTTTCATATATGTTTGAAGATTTATTTCGGTAACGAAGATAGGAAATTAATTTAAATTTTCTTCAGACTCCATTTCCCTTTCTTCATGTAGAAATAGCAAAGCACCAGGATTCCTACGGAATAAACAATTTCCGATGTCCATGCAAATGCCACGTCCAGTTTCAGATAAGCTACGATGTATGTGATGTAGCAGGTATAAACCACCAGTGTTATCATCTCCAGGGCCAGGGCAGTACGTGTGTTTCCGGTTCCCGATACGGACTGGAAATAGACGTTGGCGGGTACGAGGAACAGATAGGCGGAGCAAAGTACCCAAAGCGAGGGAACGGCTGCCTCTTGCAGTTCCAGCATATCCGTGTACACGCTCAGTATCAGCTTGGGGCACAGCGCAAAGAACACGGCAAGCGGCAACACGAACGCATAGGCTATGCGGATATGCTGCCGTATCGTACCGGGCACGCAGTCGGTGTGTCCTGCTCCGATAAGGTTGCTGACAAGCGATCCGCAGTTGAAGCGAATGCCATCATAACCATGAACATTATGCCCGATACGTTGCGGATGATGTTGGTAACAGCCAGCGAACGTTCTCCCAGATGCTCTACGTAAAGGAAGAGCAGGAACCACGTGGAGAGTGACAGGAAATTCTGTACCATCGTCCAGAAAGAGACGTTGAGCATGCGTTTGAGTATGTTCCAGCGGATACCCGGTATTTTGTCCAGTCCGTACTTGCGGATGTCGATACGGTGACGGGTGTAGAGGATGAAGAATATCAATGACACCAATTCCGCCAACGACGAGCCTATGGCGGCTCCGGCAATGCCGAGCTGCGGCACTCCGAATTTTCCGAATATCAGGATGTAGTTGAATACGACATTGCTCAATACCATGACGATTGAGTTCAGCGTCAGCGTTTTGGTCTGTGTCGTTCCCAGAAAGAACGCACGGAACATCACTGCCGTAAAGGAGAAAAAGAATCCGAAGACACGCCAGTTGAGGTAGCTCATTGCCGCATCGTAGATGTGCTGGGAAGAGACAAGCCGTTTCAATATCACCGGAGCGAAGCTGTAACAGAGGGCAAACATAACCGCTGCCATTCCCAACTGGAAATAGACTCCCTGGTAGAAGAGGTTGCCTATCTCTTTATATTGCTGTTCGCCGTTGCGCCGTGCTATCAGAATTTGCGCTCCGATACTGAAACCGAATGCCACCATGAACATTACTATGTAGAAGATACCTGCAATGGCGGATGCTCCTAATTCTATCTCGCCCACGCGTCCCAGGAAGGCAGTGTCTGTCATGCCGATCATCTGCTCCATGAGCAGGCTGATGAGAATAGGTAGGCTATAAGCCAGATTTCTTTGTAGGTGTATTTAGTCTGCATATTCGATAAATAGGTTTTTGGGATACATTCGATAACTCTTTTTGGGGGAGACTGATATACTCGAAAAAAGGAAAAGGAAGCCGGGCAAAGTGCATTGTCCGGCTTCCTTCTGAAAAAATATCTTGAACGGAAGTTTATTTCCTGTTCTGCTTTTCTTTCATCATCTGCTCCTGTTGCTTCTGCATAGCTTCAAGGCGGGCAGCGAAGCCGGTCTTTTTCATTTTCTTCGGGTCTTTCCTGTTCGCTTCCAGTTGTGCCAGAAGCGCTTCCTCATTCGTCATTTTGCGCATGATGATGGTAGTTACCACACTGACAAGCGTCGAAATGAAGTAGTAGTAGTTCAGTCCCGAAGGATAGTCGTTCAATATAAACAGGAACATAACGGGCATCAGGTACGACATCCATTTCATGGCTGCCATTTGCGGGTTGGCGCCAGTGTCCTGCTGCTGCATCATAAATTTGGTGTTCAGGATATTCGTTACTGTCATCAGCAGGCAGAAAAGGCTGAGGTGACTGCCCAGGAACGGAATATGGAACGGGAAATTGATGAACGCATCGTACGTGGACAAGTCATCGGCCCACAAGAAACTTTGCTGGCGCAGCTCGATGGCACTCGGCACGAACATAAACAATGCCATTAGAATGGGGAACTGAATCAGCATCGGCAGACAGCCGCCCATCGGACTCACGCCGTATTGGCTGTAAAGCGCCATCACTTCCTGCTGTTTCTTCATGGCATCTTCCTGCTTGGGATACTTCTTGCCTATTTCGTCTATTTTCGGTTTCAGTACACGCATTTTGGCAGAGGAGATGTACGTTTTCCAAGTTGCGGGAAATACCACTGCTTTTACAATCAATGTCATCAGCAGCAGAACGATACCCATGCTCAATCCCCAGCTGGACAGCCAGTCGAAGATGTTGATGGTGAACCATTTGTTTATCCAGCGGATTAACGGCCAGCCCAGATATACCAGGCGGTTGAGCTCCCACTTGTTCTCGCGTCCTTTATCGAGCGCGGTCAGCGTTTTGTAGTGGTTGGGACCGAAGTAGAAGAACAGTTGCGTCGGAGTCTTGCCGGTCGGGTCGAAAGCAGTGCTCATTTCGGCAGAGTAATCCTTGATGTAGCCGCTTCCCTGTGTCTCCAGCTTTGAGTTCAGCTTCGTTTTCTCAAAGTTGGCATCGGCGAGGAATACGGAAGAGAAGAACTGGTTCTTGAAAGCAATCCAGTCCAGGCGTTCTGCCACTTCTTTCTCATCGTTCTTGCCGGCAGACAGGTAATCGGTTCCGTCTCCGGTAATTTTATAGGTCAACTCCGCCAGGCGGTTCTCATACGTATATCCCTTTTCTATCTGACGTGCACGCTGCGACCATTCGATGTCTACATAGTCGGTGTTTGCCAGCTTGTTTGCCATACCTACGGCGTCAATTGTAAAGTCTACCAGATAGGTGTCATTGTGCATGGCATACTTAAAGTCGATATAGCTGGCGCTGTCTGCCGCCAAACGCATGGTTACGGTGCTGTCCGTACGGTTCACCACCGAAAAATAGTAGTTTTCCGTCTGTATGGTTTCCTTCTTGTTGTAGAAAAGGAAGTTCATGGAAGCATCGTTGCCGCTGAATAGGGTAACAGGTGTCTTTTTGTCCTGTCCCATATACTCTTTCAACGTAGCTGACGAAATACGTCCGCCCTTGGTGGCAACTGTCAGCTCTGCCAGATTGTTTTGTATTGTAACCTGTGAGTCGGTTCCCTGAAGAGCGTTGAAGAAGAGAGCGGTAGAGTCTGCCGTCTGTTCCTCTTTGTCATTGGCCAAGGCAGCTTCCGCCTTTGCTTTCAGGTCAGCTTCGCGTTGTTGTACTTGGGCTATGGAGTCGTAATAGCGTTGCTGTGCAGCCAGTTGCTCCTTGCTCGGACGGCTCAGAAAGCTGAATCCGACTAACAGGATTGCTATCAAGACAAGGCCTGTGATGGTGTTTTTATCCATTTAATCAAATATGAATTTTCAA
>ENA-OQAA01001257-OQAA01001257.1-human-gut-metagenome-genome-assembly--contig:-NODE-1257-length-13554-cov-1.806360_pt1 | contig 13554 bp, 16 predicted proteins | sample MGYA00242489_ERZ504515 | MGnify/ENA primary metagenome ERZ504515 (study PRJEB26092, sample SAMD00036237) | human gut metagenome | host: Homo sapiens | study: EMG produced TPA metagenomics assembly of...
CGCGCAGACTTTGATGGAACGGTTGTTGCCATCTGTGTCAATCCGGGTGACTCTGTTTCTGAAGATGATGTATTAATGAAGATAGGATAATGGAAGATATATTTGCAAGACTCTACGATATGACGGCTTTCAGCAACATCATTGCTGATCCGTCGTTCCTCGTGATGTATGCCATCGCTTTCATCCTGCTTTATTTAGGTATCAAGAAACACTATGAACCATTGTTGTTGGTACCCATCGCTTTCGGTGTGCTCATTGCCAACTTTCCCGGTGGTGATATGGGTGTGATTCAGGCAGATGAAAACGGAATGGTCATGGTAGGCGGGGTGATGAAGAATATTTGGGAGATGCCGTTGCACGAGATTGCGCACGACCTCGGACTGATGAACTTCATTTATTATATGCTGATTAAGACCGGCTTTCTGCCGCCTGTTATCTTTATGGGTGTGGGTGCGCTGACAGACTTCGGTCCGATGCTCCGTAACTTGCGTCTCTCCATATTCGGTGCGGCTGCCAGTTGGGTATCTTTACCGTATTGCTTTGTGCAGTGTTGATGGGCTTTACTCCGAAAGAAGCAGGCGCATTGGGTATTATCGGTGGTGCCGATGGACCTACGGCTATCTTTACTACCATTAAGCTGGCTCCTCATTTGCTGGGTCCTATTGCCATTGCAGCCTATTCGTACATGGCGTTGGTGCCTGTTATCATTCCGATGGTAGTGAAACTGTTCTGCACCAAGAAGGAACTGATGATTAATATGAAGGAGCAAGAGAAGCTTTATCCTTCAAAGACTGAAATAAAGAACTTGCGTGTGTTGAAGATTATCTTCCCGATTGCAGTGACTACGATTGTTGCCTTGTTTGTGCCCACGGCAGTGCCTTTGATTGGTATGCTGATGTTCGGTAATCTGATTAAGGAAATCGGTGCCGATACAAGCCGTCTGTTTGATGCGGCAGCCAACAGTATTATGAATGCTGCTACTATTTTCCTTGGACTGAGCGTGGGTGCCACCATGACCAGTGAGGCCTTCTTGAACTGGACGACCATTGGTATCGTAATAGGTGGATTCCTTGCATTTGCATTGTCCATTACCGGTGGTATCTTTTTTGTGAAGCTGTTCAACTTGTTCAGCAAAAAGAAGATTAATCCGTTGATTGGTGCTACCGGGCTGAGTGCCGTGCCAATGGCAAGCCGTGTCTGCAATGATATTGCAACGAAGTATGACCCTAAGAACCATGTACTGAATTACTGTATGTCCAGTAATATCTCCGGCGTAATCGGCTCGGCTGTTGCGGCGGGTGTGCTGATTTCATTCCTGGGATAAACGGTCAGTAGGAAAAATATAAAAGAAACTCCGGTATGGCTTTGTAAAGCTATGCCGGAGTTTTTTGTATGTTTTTCTTTGAGGGGCATTTCATTCACTAACCACCTTCCAATATTCAGCCATCGCCATCTTCTCCGCCAGATACGCATCAATCAGGTTGGTGTGTGCCTGCGTCCACGAGAGTTGTGCGGACAACACATCTGCCATGCTGGCTTTTCCTTCATTATAAGAGAAGGTGACAAGGCCCAGATTCTCTTCGGCGAGTGTCATATTCTCCCGGGCCGTCTTGACTTGCTGTTCAGTTTCCGTTAGCTTTGTGGTGGCTGCGGAGAGCTCTTCCAGAATATTGTCCGTTACATAGCTTTGTTGCAGCTTCTGTATGCCGATATAGGCTTTCTGTTGGCGGTTTGTCTTGAAGCGGGCTCCCCAACGGAAGATGGGGATGCTGACGTTGACCCCTGCGACGGAGTATGAGGTACATCCTGCCCATATAGGCGATTCCCGTATCCCAACCGGTGGCGAGGAACATGCTGACTTGTGGGTTGTAGCGGCTGAGGGCAGCATGTCGTTGCGCTTCACTGCGGGCGATGTTCACGGAGGTACTGGCATATTCTGCCCGGCGGGGCAGCACATCATCCAGGCCCAAAGATGATGGGAGCAGTCGGTATATCTATTTCGGCTATGCTGTCTATGGGAGCGTCCGGTTCCGAGCCCATAAGGATATTCAGTTTTTGCAGGGCAAGGGTATGGTTTTGGCGTGCCTTGATGTACTGCAATTCGGCCTCCTTACGCCGGGTGGAAATCATCAGCAAGTCTGTGCGGCTGATGGCACCGTCATCAAAGCGGTCTTGGATGATGTCGTACTGCTGTTGTACAATATCCTGAAAGGTAGCCGCGGCTTTCAGACCGGCACGGGCGGCAGAGGCATTCCAATAGACGGCGTCACTTTGATAGTGTATCTGGTCGAGGGTCAGCTCTGTGGTAAGTTGGTCCAGTGCCTCTTCGGCTTGCGCCACTTTCTTTTGGGCTATTAGGGAACCTCCGGTATAAAGCGGCTGCGTCAAGGTGGCAAGTGCTGATAGGTATAAGGGTGGTAGTCTCCTTTCGGACTGTTCCATTGGTCCAGATGATTGAGATTGGCGGTACCCTCGGCGGTGATGTCAATCTGGGGCAGGAAACCGGTGGAGGCAATCTTGCGTGCCTCGGTACTGGCGAATGTTTTCAGATGCTGTTGTTTCAGAATCTGGCTGTATGCTTCTACCTTGTCGCGGTATTCTTCGCGGCTCAGATATGCTTGTTGTGCCCCGGCATTCAGTCCTGAGCACAGTAATGATAGAATAAGTATATTTGTTTTCATCATTCAATTGGTAAACTGTAAATTGTTGAATGTTCTCTCACTTGATTTTATGAATGGCGCAATAAGCCACCGGCAGCACGAATAGTGTCAATGCCGAGGCTACTAGCAAACCACCCATGATGGTTGCCGCCATGCCGCCGAACATGGCGTCGAACAATAACGGCAACATTCCCAGGATAGTGGTACCGATGCCATGCCACTGGGATAATACGGGTGGTCGTTGCACTGATAACGGCTTCACGCGGTGCTTTTCCGGCAGCGGTTTCCGTATCAATCTGGTCCACCAGCACGATGGCATTCTTGATATTCATTCCAATCAGCCCCAGCAAGCCGAGGATGGAGAAGAAGTCGAATGATTTCCCCAATACCACCAGTCCCAGTACAATACCTATAAAGATAAGCGGCAGCATCAGCAGGATAACAATCGGCTTCCGGTAGCTGCGGAACAGAAACAGCAAGGTGACGAACATAAGGAAGAATGTCAGCGGCAGGTTAGCTGCCAGTGCGGCATTGCTTTCTGCCTGGCTTTCCTGCTCTCCGAAGTATTTCATGGTGTAACCTTCGGGCACATCAATCTCTTCTTGCACTTGCTTCCATATACGGTTGAAGGCGGCAATGGCATTCACACCGCGGCGTGGGTCGGCCTGCGCCATCATCACCATCTGCCGGTTGTAGTCTTTCACATTGGAGAACTTGTACTGGAAGTCGAACCGGCTGACGACTTGTTCCAGAGTGGTTGTTTCGCGTGCAGTGCCGAATACGGGGAGTGTACGCAAGTCGTTGATGCGGAAAGAGTCGATAGTTTTATCCTTCAACAGAATGGGAAGTACTTGGTCTCCTTCCCTATATTCCCCAAGTGTCATGCCGTTCGTACCGATCTGGATACTCTGTGCCATGCTTTGACGGGAGATACCCAACGGTTGTGCACGCTCCTGACTGTAAACGGGATGCCATACCGGTATCTTATTGCCCCAGGAGTTGCGCACGTTGATAAGTTCGCCGTCACGGTGCATGATGTCCAGAGTCTTGTTGGTCAGCATGACCAGCGTATCCGTGTTATTGCCGATGAACCCGATTTCAATGGCGGCATCTACGGCAGAAGAGAGCTTGAACAACATGGTACGGGTGATGGCATTGGGATAGTTGGCCTTCATGTAGGCATCAAGGTTCTCTTCCTGCTCCTTGGTATATTTGCTGTCAGTTACTTCCACCAGGATATTGGCGAAGTTAGGTTTGGGGCCGACGGAAGTGGAGGCTAGATAGTAACGTAACGGTGTGCTGCCGAATGTGACGGATACCCGTTTCACTTCCGGCTGCTGCATCAGATGCGCTTCCACCTTTTTCATTTCGGTTTCTACTTCGCGGATGCTGTACCCGTCCGGATAGAATACATCTGCCGAAAGTAGGGCTTGTCCAGAGAAGGGAAGAAGTTCTGGGGCATCAGCCCATGACGATGAGGGAGAGGATGAACAGTGCTGTAATGCTTCCAAGGGTCAACGCCTTCTTGCGTATCAGTGTGCTGAGGATGGAGGCGAATTTATGGTAGAAAGGCTTGTCGTATGGGTCCTTGCTACCATCTTTAGCCTTTGCTTCAGTATGAAGTTGCCGAATGTAGTGGTTTGTGTCAACGCCAGCACCCAACTTAATCCCAGGGAAATGGCCAACACTACGAATAGCGGTTTCACGATTTCGGCTACGGAAGAGGGAGCCAGATACAGTGGCAGAAACGAACAGATGGCAATGAACGTTGCTCCCAGCAATCCCCATTGGGGACCGGTGGCACCGTCTATCAGCGCTTTCCGGCGGTCGATGCGCGGGCAATGGCAATTTGGCATTATCTGTCACCACGATGGCATTGTCCACCAGCATTCCCATGGCTATGATGAATCCGGCGAGGGAGGTCCGGTTCAGACCTACGCAAGAAACGACATAATGAGCAGTGTGCCTCCGATAGAGAATATAAGGGAAGAGCCAATCAGTACTCCTGCACGCATGCCCATCACCAGCATGATGATTACAATCACAATCAGGATGGATTCTATCAGATTGATGATGAACCCGTTGTTGGCTTCTTGGGCAATCACGTTTTCGGGATACAGACTTTCCAGTTCCAGCCCCACGGGGATGAGGGCATGAGTTCGGCAAGCCTCCGGTCTACCAGTCACCGGTTTTTACCCACATCCTTTGTCGGGTCGGTGGAGATGCCGATACCGATGGCGCGCTTTCCGTTGACGTGCATGATATTGCCGGGAGGTCCATGTATCCCTTTTCAATGATGGCGATGTCGCCCAGCTTGACTTGTCCGCCGGAGGTAGTGATAACCTGGTTGCGGATATCATCGACAGTCGTGTAGGTACCGTTGGCCACAATGCGTAACTGTTGTTCTCCGGCGCTGATTTCACCCGTATTGATAATCTGGTTCTGCGATTGTAGCAGGCTGGCCAGCTGCTTGGGGTCGATACCCATTCCTGCCAGCTTGTTTACGGAGATGAATATATGGATGACCTCTGTCTGTGTACCGAAAAGGGCTACCTTCATCACACCGTCTGCCGTGATGACTTGTGTCTTGATTCGTTCCGCCCAGTTTCTCATTTCTTCATAAGAGAAACCGTCATCACCCACCAGGCCGTAATAGATACCGAAAACGTCTCCAAAATCATCCGAGACGGTCGGCACAGAAGAGCCTGCGGGCAGTTGGGGCTGTATGTTGAGCACTTTGCGCCGCAGTTCGTCCCACTTCTGCGGAATGGATGCGGCAGAGAGTGACGGTTGCAGTTCGAAGGTTATCTTGGAGAGTCCGTACATGGACTCTGACTTTATCTTGTAGACGCCGCTCATCGACTGTATTTCTCGGGAGATGGGTTCGGTGACGAGCCGTTCCACTTCTGCCGGCTCCGCTCCCGGGTAGCGTGTCATGATGACTGCGACTTGATGACGAAAGGTGCGTCTTCCTTCTTTCCCAACCTGCCGAATGACAGTATACCGCCGATAAGCAGCACAGCCAGAAAGAAGTAGACTATCTTCGTGTTGTCTAATGAATATTGGGCTAGATTCATAATGAATATTTTTTAGATAAATGGGGAATGTAATGTGCCAATGTGATTAATCACATTAGTACCTTTATTGCTTCTCCTTCTGTCAGCTGGTATACTCCGGCCGTCACAACGGTTTCTCCCGGTTCCAACCCTTTAGAAATAAGCAGGTTTGCCTCTCCCGTTGGAGAATAAACGGTCACTTCGCGGCGACTGACTTTATTACCTTCCACCACCCATACATACGTTTTCCGGTTTTCACTGTCGCCAAATACGGCGCTTAACGGTACATTCATCAGCTTTTCTTCCAGAAAGGGAGCGACATCCGATGCCAGCTTTATTTTGCATGTGAATCCCGGTTTTACGTCATAACGTGTACGGTCAAAGTGCGGGTCGTCAATTGTTATTGTCACCGGAATACCCGTCCCTGCTGTGGAGATGTCAAGATACTCTTCCAGTCTGGCATCGAAAGCCTCTGCAGGGTAACTGTCGAACACCACCTTGAACTTTACGTCCTTGGCACGGAGCAGATAGAGATAATCATCCGGTACGGTGAACTTGATTCGTAGCTTCTGTGTATTTACCAGCTGTACAACCCCTTCTCCCGCATTGACACGCTGATAGTTCTCTACCAGCCGTTTTTCGATGGAACCCTCGAAAGGGGCTGTCAGCCGCGTATCCCGCATATTGTTGCCGGACAACTCGTAAGTGGATTTTGCTTTCTGATAGTTGGCTACGCTGATTTCGTATTCCTGCACGGAGATAGCCTGGCGGCCAAGCAGCCGTTTGTTACGTTCCACTTGTGCGGCAGCTGTTTCGTAGGCAGCCTTGTCGGCTGCATATTGCAGGGAGATGTCGCGTGGGTCGATGGCGGCAATCAGTTGCCCCTTTTTTACCCGCTGTCCCTCTACAACCGGGAGGCTGATGATTTGTCCGCTGACGCGGAAGGCAAGTCTCACATATTCCACGGCTTCCACTATTCCGGAGAAGTCTTTGCGGATAACCGACTGTGAACTGACTTGCGCAGTCTTCACCGGTCGGATAAGGGTATTGCTACCCTTTTGTTTTTGCCCGCACGACGTGATGAGCAACGCCATGACCAGGGCGAAAAGAAACATTTTTTTCATTGGTAAACAAGTATATAGTTATTCGTTCAGGTATATATAAAAACATAAAACCGGGAAAACAACCAAATGTTCTCCCGGTTATAGGATAAATGATGATTTAATGTGCCAATGTGCTAATTGGCTGCGCAATGTTTATGTTGCGCTATCACGCCGCAGGTCATTGGCACATTGGCATATTAATTTTCAATTCCGTCCCCCGTTCCAGCGTATATGGGTGTCCGTAGACTTGTATGTCCACTTTGCTGCCTGCTGTAAGCGAGATTTCGATTTCTTTTCCTACCCGTATGTGAAGTGTGTTTTTCAGATAATTCACCTTGAATGAATAGCTGTCCCATTTTTGCGGTATGACGGGGGAGAAACACAACGTCTCCTTCAGTACCTGCATACCTGCAAATCCGCGTACAATGGCCAGCCAGCTGCCGGGCATACTGGTTATGTGCAGACCTTGGTCCGCTTCGTTGTTGTAGTCGTCCAGTCAAGCCGCGTGGCATGCAGGAAAAGCTGGTAAGCTTTTTCCACTTTGCCGATGCGTGCAGCCAGGATGGAATGGATGTGGGGAGAAAGGGAGGATTCGTGTACGGTCATCGGCTCATAGAACTCGAAATTGCGGCAGACGGTTTCCGTGTCGAAATAGAAATAATAGAGGTAAAGTCCGAGCAACACGTCGCTCTGCTTGATGTAGCAAGAGCGCAGAATGCGGTCCCATGACCAATGTTGGTTGATGGGGCGTTCTTCGGCAGGAATGTTATCTGTACTTTCCAGTACTTTATCCATATAGCCGTCATTTTGGATAAAAATACCCCGTTCCTTGTCTTCCGGCAGATACATGTGTTCGATGATGTCTCTCCACCGGGCACTTTCCTTCACTTGGTCGAGATTGGTGATGCGGCGTATGTGGGCATATTCATCCGGATATTGCTGTGCCACCATTTCCAGAAAACGGAGGGTCATCTTGAGGCACTGTATACAGGAATAGTTAGTGTACCAGTTGTTGTCCACATTGTTTTCGTATTCATCCGGGCCGGTAACCCCCAGTATGACATATTTCTGTTTGGGTTGGGAGAAGGATACCCGTTGGCTCCAGAAGCGGCTGACGGCAATCATTACTTCCAGGCCATATTTGGTGATATAGTCCATATTGCCCGTCAGTACTGCATGCTGAACGATGGCATAGACAATGATATTGTTACGATGGATTTCCTCGAAGGTTATTTCCCATTCACTGTGGCATTCCTCGCCGTTATTGGTTACCTGCGGAAACAACGCTGCACCGTCCTTGAAACCCAGTTTGCGGGCGTTTTCGATGGCTTTGGGAAGCTGGTTGTGCCGGTATGCCAGCAAGTTCTTTGCAATCTCTTTGGGAGTGGAGAGCAGAAAAAACGGTACACAACACAGTTCCGTGTTCCAATAAGTATTGCCGCCATATTTTTCTCCGGTGAATCCTTTGGGGCCGATGTTTAGGCGTGGGTCATCTCCCCGGTAAGTCTGATACAGCTGGAATATGTTGTACCGGATACCTTGTTGCGCTTCCGGGTCCCCTTCGATGACGACATCCGTTTCGTCCCAGATTTCCTGCCAGGCCCTTCGATGCTCTTCTACCAGCGTATTCCAGCCTATGCTCTTGGCTTCGCGTGCCTCGGCCACGGAGTGTTCCACCAATTCACTCCGTTCGTGGTAGAGAGAAGAAGCAATGGCGGTGTATTTGATGAGTGTCACGTTGTCTCCGGGTTTCACGTCGGCACCTACGCTGAAACCGGTCTGCTTTTCCTTTTCTATCCGTATGGGGTTGGCAGTGGTTTCCTTGTTGTTTTTGAAGAATTGGTAAGTCATGGCGTAGCACACTTGTGCATCTTCCGGCGGGTCTGTGTCCAGAGATAGGCACAGCTGCTGGTAGAACCGGAACGCAGTATGTTCCATATTTTCAGGTTTGGCAGATCGGCATCGTCTACTATATTCCCGTCAAGGATGGGCACGAGTGAGATTCTGCCGGTATAGTTGATGGAAGACACGCTGTACTTGATGAGACAGAGGTTGGGTCTTGCCATATTTGTGATATGCTCTACATGGATGCGGAGCTGGTTTCCGCGAGGAGACGTCACCTCCATGTCCCGGTAGGAGATACCTTCCTTCATATCCAGGCGGCGGTTGAAGCTGTTGACATCCCAGCCTGCCAAATCGAGTTCCTCATCGATGAGGCGCAGGTTGATGCGGCTCCAGTCAGCAGCCTTGGGTATACGGGTGTAATATGGGGGAAATCCGTTCTTCCACCATCCTACGCGGGTTTTGTCCAGGAAAGTGATGCCGGCCACAAATGAACCACGGTAACTGTCACTGCTGTAAGGCTCCTCAAAATACCCCCGTTGCCCGAAACGTCCGTTTCCGAGACTGAATATACTTTCCGACATCCGTTGACGGTCGGGGTGGAATTGGTCTTCGATGATGTTCCATTCATCGGTCTTGAGGTATTTCTTCATGGCGACGTGTTTTCTGTAGTTATCGCCGTAAAGTTAAGCAATATGCGGAAATAAAAGAAGAAATGGAAAGGAAAAAAACAAACGTGCGGTAGGCTTTTTTTACCTGCTTTCTTGCCGGAGCTGGTAGGCTCGTCAATAACAGATGCTATGTACGGTCAGAAGAAGAGGTAACAATCATACGGTATGAAAGCATGAATCATACGATGTGATTATGGTAATCATACGGTATGATTCATGTCTTTATTACAAAGATAACGGCTGTCCTTTGTACGGTGTGCCGGTCTCGGTTCTTTGTGTGTTATGTTTCGGAGGCGTGTGCTTACTTGCTTTTTTCTCCTTGGTTCTCTTTGATGAGGTATACGCAGGCGGCGCCGATTATCAGCATGATTCCTGCCAGCACAAGCATATTGATTTCAGGAGGCAGTCCTCCTTGGGGAGTAAACAAGGCAAGGATGGTGCCGCCCAAAGCAGCTGCTATAATCTGCGGGATACAGATAGTACCGTTGAAAAGTCCCAGATAAGTACCCATGTGTCCTCCGCTCAGTGCGTTGGTCAGGATGGTGAAAGGCAGTGCCAGCATGGCAGCCCATGCACAACCTATCAGCAAGAAGGAAATGAAGAGCATATAAGGGTCGTGTATGAAGTAGGTGGAAATGAAACCTATACCTCCCAGAACAAGGCTGAGTGAGTAGACCCGGCGACGGTCCTTGAACATCGGTATGCAGATGGCCCAAAGCACAGAGCCGATGGCTTGTACGGCAAACAGTACGCCTACCCAGTCGGCGGCATTCTGATATTGCAGGCTCTTGGTGTCGAGTACCACTTTGGTGACACCATCTACCAGGTGCTCTACTGTAGGAGCATCAAAGCATTGGCAGCGATGCTGCCGTTGGTATAGGTCCACATGAACATAAAAGCAAACCAGCAGAAGAACTGTACCAGTCCGATAGTCCAGAATGCTTTCGGAGCCTTGATGAGCAGCTTCAGCATGTTGGTCTTTTCATGTTCCTCTTCTTCGGTGATGCCGTGATACTCTGCATATTCGGCAGGCGGCATCTCTTTTACTTTGACCGAAGTGTAGATGACGCAGAAGATAAGGATGGCCGCTCCGATGTAGAATGAGTAAATCACCGAGTCGGGGATTACTCCTTGGGGAGCTGTATTGCTGATGCCAATCCATGCAAAGATGAACGGGAAGAGATATCCCACCAGGCTGCCTGCATTGCAGAGAAAACTCTGGATGGAGTAGGCGAGTCCTTTTTGTTTCTCATTCACCATGTCGCCCACCATCATTTTGAAGGGTTGCATGGCCATATTGATGGAGGTGTCGAGGAACATCAGCGATACCAGTCCGAAAATCATGGCTGTACTTACTGCCATGCCGAAGCTTCCGGCATTGGGTAGCAGGCACATGACGAGTACGGCCACCAACGAACCTATAAACAGATAAGGGATGCGCCGCCCGAAGCGTGTCCAGGTCTTGTCACTGGCGGCTCCCACGATGGGTTGTACAATGATACCTGCCAACGGCGGTAATATCCAGAAATAACTCAAATTATGCGGGTCTGCACCCAAAGTGGAAAAGATACGGCTGATGTTTGCACTCTGCAAAGCATATGCAATCTGTACGCCGAAAAAACCAAAGCTGATGTTCCACAGCTTCCAGAAACTTAAATCGGGTTTTACTTTCATGATGGTTTAATATGTTTTATTATTTCGTAGTTCCTCTTATCACCAGATTGGTACGTACTATCTTGTTGTTGCTTTTCTCTTCTCCCTCCAGCTTTCCGGTCAGAATGCTGAAAGCGCTTTTACCTACTTCCTCGCCATGCTGCTCCACGGTAGTCAGCTTCGGGTCGGTGCTTTGGGCAATGGCTCCGTCGGTGAATCCGCAGATGGATACTTCATCGGGAACTTTTACGCCGACCAGTTTGCAGGCATACAGTATGCCCGAAGCTGTCTCGTCGTTGATGGCAAAGAAACCGTCAGGGCGGTTTTCGCTTTCCAGCAGGTCGGGAGTGATGGAGATGGCGCGTTCACGGGTGTCGCACAACAGAATCATGCTGTCGTCCACCGGAATTTTATACTTCTTCATGGCATCCAGGTAGCGTTCCGGCGATTCTTGGTAATCTCTAGGTGGGGAGCCGCACCATAGAAAAGGATACGCTTGCATCCGGTCTGTATCATGTATTCCACGGCTGCAAAGGAGCCGGCATAGTCGTCCACCACCACTCGCTCGGTTTTCAGCCCCGTACATATACGGTCGTAAAAGACAATGGGAATATCGTTGTTCAGCAGCTCCTGGTAATGGTCGTATTGGGAAGTGTCCTTGGCAAGTGAAGCGATGATCCGCAGACACGGGCGGCAAGGAAAGAATGTACAATTTTCACTTCCTGCTCGTACGATTCGCTGCTCTGCGCCACTATGATATTATATCCGGCATCCGCCGCTGCTTTCTCAATTCCGCTCAATACGCAGGAAAAGAAGTGGTGTACCAGTTGGGGGACAATGACGCCGATGGTATTGCTGCGGCTTGCGCGGAGATTTACGGCAAGTACGTTGGCTTGTAGTTATGCTCGCGCGCATAGGCATGGACAAGGTCACGTGTTTCCTTGCTGATGTCCGGATTGTCTTTCAGCGCCCTCGACACAGTGGAGGGGGAGACATTCAGCGCCCGGGCAATATCCTTGATGGTAATCTGCGGTTTATTCATGGTATAGTTTTGAGGACAAAGATAAGGTAAACTTCCCTAATCCGATTGCAAAAATAACGTAATAAGGTAAATTGTGCTTATCCGTTGAGGTTTATCGGGTTGTAAGTTTGTGCAAACGATTGCAGATACCCGTATTTTGACAAATTAAGGTGATATATAGTTCTATATTCCCTAAATGCTTATATTTGCAGTACGCAATTAATGATGATAACGCCATGAAACACATGAAGTTTTTGACTTTCTTTTTTTGTATTGCCTTTGCAGTATTTGCATGCAGCAGCAATAATGAGACAGACCCCAATGCTGGTGGACTTCCCGATAAGGAGGAACCTCTGGCTACAGACTTTGCTAAAGGTGCCGACATCAGTTGGGTGACGGAGATGGAACATAAGGGTATGAAATTTTACAATACCTCCGGTGTGGAGACCGATTGTTTCCAGCTGATGAAGGATTTGGGCCTGAATGCGGTTCGACTCAGAGTATGGGTCGACCCCAAAGAACACGATAACTGGTGCAATACGGCCGATTTGGTGACGAAAGCCAAGCGTGCCGCAGAGCTGGGCATGGACGTAATGGTAGACTTCCATTACAGTGACTGGTGGGCCGACCCTGGACAGCAGCATAAGCCTGCTGCATGGAAAGGACTGAACTTGGCCGACTTGAAGAAAGCCGTCGCCGGTCATACTGCCGATGTACTTAATGCGCTGAAAGCGGCAGGAGTTACTCCCAAGTGGGTTCAGGTAGGTAATGAAATCCGTTCGGGGATGCTCTGGGATGAAGATGCTGCATTGAGTGGTGCGTCCTATGATGTGAGGGAATGTGATGTAAAGGGTTCCAACAGCACTTCCGAGGAAGTGAAATACCGTGAGAACTTTGCCAACCTGGCTGCTTTTATCAATGTAGGATACGATGCGGTAAAGTCCGTCTTCGACGATGCCATTGTCATCGTCCATCTGGACAATGGATATGACAACGAATTGTATACCTGGTTCTTTAATGAACTGAAAGCCAATGGCGGTAAGTGGGATATGATAGGCATGTCGCTCTATCCTTACTGGACGATGCTTGAGCACAAGGAATATACAGCTGATAGAACTATCACCGAGTGTATTGCCAATATTAATAGTGTGGCCCGGAAATACAACTGTGATGTGATGGTGGTGGAAACCGGCATGGAGTGTGCCGACGACAAAGGGAATCTGACAAGTGCTTCCGTGCTGGCAGAAGGGAAACGCCAACTGGCACGTATCCTGAAAGAGTGCAAGGAGAATACCGGTGGACGCTGCAAGGGTGTGTTCTACTGGGAACCGGAATGCAGGCCGAACCAATATCGGCTGGGGGCATTCACTGAAGACGGCCGCCCCACTGTGATAATGGATGCTTTTAAATAATTATATTAACAAATCTTTTAAAGAAGAATGAGAAAGACAATACTTATCTTTTCCTGCTGCGCTTTTTTGCCTTGGCGGCAATGGCGCAGCGTACAGAAGCATTGTTGGAAAAGAACTGGAAGTTCACCAAGGGAGA
>ENA-OQAA01001258-OQAA01001258.1-human-gut-metagenome-genome-assembly--contig:-NODE-1258-length-13548-cov-2.275464_pt1 | contig 13548 bp, 16 predicted proteins | sample MGYA00242489_ERZ504515 | MGnify/ENA primary metagenome ERZ504515 (study PRJEB26092, sample SAMD00036237) | human gut metagenome | host: Homo sapiens | study: EMG produced TPA metagenomics assembly of...
TCGTTCCACATGGTGGAACGATTTTTACCCCACGGAGGAACGATTAGATGTTAGCACATTAGCACACTAATTGGGGCGAAGTCTTTCTGAAAAGACTTCGCTTCTGATGTATCCGGTTGTAGGATATATTCTGTCCGCTTCCACATATCCGTGCATCACGGCATAGATAGTCAGCCCGGACACGGACTTGATACCCAGCTTCTCGGTGATATTCTTGCGGTGTGAGATGACGGTGGTCAGGCTGATGTTCAGTTTGTCGGCAATCTCCTTGTTGATGAGACCTTTGGTAATCAGCACCAGCACTTCTATTTCGCGGGCGGAAAGGTCGTGCCCGGCGGCTGTATTTATTGCCATATCCGAGTGTCTGGCGGGTGCCGGCTTTCCGTGGTTTTGTCTGTATTGGTTTCCGTATTGGCGCAGCTGCAGAATGTTTTTTGCCAGATTTTGTTCGTCCTGATAGATGTTTAGCGTCGGCATGCCCGACAGTTGGGGGACGGTTTCACCATTGACCAGCACAATGGTTTTGGGCTTGCGCTCCAGAAAGAAAGCGGTATGCTCGAAGTAAATCTGTGAAGAGATGAAATAATGCACATACATGTCAGGCGTATCATCCATCAGTTCGCCAAAGGAACGGAAAGAGCGATGATGGCTGTCGGGATGATTTCCTCCAGCAAGTTCTGCAGTCCCAGACAGGAGAGGGTGTTGGAGTCGACGATTGCTATTTCAGGAGTCATTCTCGTTTTTTTGTTTCTGCAAAAATACGGATTATTTTTTAGGGTTTGTCTGTGCGGGGCTGCAAAATGAAAAATTCTCCTATGCAGAACTATTCTCCCTCTCCTTTTGGGGAGCGGGGAGTGTCTCCTTTCGCATATTGGCTGGGGCTGACATTGAAATATTTCTTAAAGACTTCCCGGAAGTATTTCCCATCGCAGAAACCGGTTCTTTCTGCTACTTCAGTCACGGAATATTTCCCTTCTTTCAATAGCTCGGCAGCATGTTTCAAACGGATATTCCGTACGAAATCTGCCGGTGCCTGGCCGGTCAGCGCTTTCAGTTTACTGTAGAAACTGGTACGGCTCATATTCAGGAGCGAGCACAATACGTCTACTGTGAAATCGGGATTATCCATGTTCTCCTCGATATGTCTCTTTACATTCGACATGAATTTCCAGTCGAGACTGTTGGAGCAAGTGGTAGTTGTGGAGGGCTCTTCTTCTGTATTGATTTCCAAATCCGCATATCTCTTGCGCAGCAATGCGCGGTTGGCAAGCAGATTGGCAATGCTGGCTTTCAGTATGTTTATGCTGAAAGGTTTTACAATATATTCGTCCGCACCGATATGGAGTCCTTCGAGAATGTTCTTTTCATCTCCCAGTGCCGTCAGCAGTACTACCGGGATGTGGGATGTTTCAATATCGTTCTTGATGGCGATGCATAATTCGTCGCCTCGCATTTCCGGCATCATGATGTCGGAAAGAATCAGTCCCGGCCAGAATTGTTTTACAATGGTCAGCGCTTCCTTGCCGTTGTTGCATACTTGTACATTGTAAATCGGAGAGAACGACTGGAAGAGATAGTTGCGCAGCTCGTCATTGTCTTCTACAATCAAGATGCGATGCAGTTTGTCATTGTCTTCAGTCCGGAGTTCTCCGGCAAGTTTCAAAGGAACGGTGGGGACATCCGGTTCATAGAAGGTCTTCTTATCCTTAACGGACAGAGTGAAGTTCTTGAACTGTTCTTTCTCTTTGGGAAGGATGATTCTGACAGTACTGCCTTGGCATTCGGTGCTCTCAATGTATATTTTTCCATTGTGCAGGCTTACCAGCTTCCGCACCAGCATCAGACCGATACCGCTTCCCGTTATTTTGGAGTTGATGGCATTTGTTCCACGGAAGTGCATCTTGAACAGTTTTCTTTGTTCTTTGGCGGGAATTCCTATTCCATTATCTTTGACTTCTAGTCTCCAGGAGCTTTTCATGTCATAAACAGAAATGAGTATATCGCCATTTTGGGGAGTATACTTCAGAGCATTGGATATGACATTTTCCAGGATAGAGTCCATCTTCTCTTTGTCGAACCATACATTCATGTAGCTGAAATTGCTTTCGTATCTGAAAGTGATATGTTTTATGGTGGCATAGGTCTGGAAATTGTTGTATATCTCCTTGATGTAAGTATTCAATTCATATTCTGCTATGTACAGATGAGGGGAATATACTTCTGCCCGTTCAAAGTTTATCAGATTGGTAGTCATGCGCAGGAGGGAGTTGACATTTCTCAGTGCCATGTGCATATTGTTGGTCTCGGCTTCGTTCAGTGTCTTGTTTTCAAGCATTTCTTCCAGAGGTGCCTTTATCAGTGTCAATGGCGTGCGGATATCATGCGCGGTATTGACAAAGAAACGGGTTTTCTCATCGGATATCTTTTTCTGTTTTCTCAGTGCCATGACACGGAAACCGACAACGGACATCAGTACTGTCAGCAGGACATAGCAGCTATGGCCCAAAAACTGAACCAGACGGGGCGCGCAATGCTGATGTCGATGCTTCGCTCTTCAAAATAAAGATAAGGCTCTTCCTTGGATACCGCCCGTATGTAAAGTTTGTAATCGCCCGAGGCAAGGTTGGTGAAGCGGAGATGCCCTTCTTCACCCAGGCGGTTCCAGTCATCGTAAAAGCCTTCCAGCTTCCAGTAGAAAGTGACATTGTCCGGCGCGTCATAATTGATGGATGAAATACTGAGGGAAAAAGTGTTCTGGTTATATTTCAGCTTTAACCGGTCTGTCTGGTTGATGTTTTCCTTCAAGGGGGAATTCGGACTGCCGGGAAAGACTGTCTGATAGAGTATCTGAAAATCGCTGAGTATCATAGGAGAGTAGATGTACTTGGGCAAACGGGTTCCTTCGGGAAACTCGATGGCTCCGTCTGTGCTGCCAAAGACAAAACCCTTGTTCTTGCGTAGCGTTCCGGAAGAGGCACTGAAGCAGGAGGACATCAGCCTTGCTCTTTAGTCCAGTTGTGGAATGTCTTCTCCGTAGGGTGGAAACAGCTGATTCCGTTTTCGGTACTCATCAGGATATGCCCGTCCGACTCGGGGAGTATGGTGTAGATGTTGTTTGAAATCAAGGCACAATTGTCCTTGTGATAATGCTTGAACGTACTGTCCTTTGCGTTGTAGACAACCACTCCGGAGCCGTTTGTTCCTATATATAGAGAGAGGTCTTCCGCTTGGTAAAGTGTGTTGATGTAGGTCGTCTCTTCCTGCAAGGCGACATATTGGAATCTACCGACTCTTTGTCCAGCAGATACAGTCCGGCACTTGTCCCAATCCACATGTCGTCCGTCGTCCTTTTCTGTAATGGCGGTGACGGAATTTATTCCGGGATACAGACGGACGGAATTCAGGGACAAATCGAAGCACTTCAGATTATAGAACCCTCCGGACCAGATATATCCTTTGGAGTCTTTTACAATGTCGCGGATATACTTGTCAGGACGAATGTTGTCCGGATTGAGCAGGTAAGGGGAGAAATATTCTACCGAGAGTGTCCTTTTATTTATTTTGTATACTCCCGAAGTATATCCTCCTGCCCAAATAATGCCGGGTGATACCTCGCATAGCGTAATGAAGATGTGATTCTTGTTTTCAGTTGATGGTCGAAGGAGCTCAGGAATGAATGCCACTGCCCGGTTTTCGATTGATAAAGGCTGATTCCGTTACTTGTTCCGAACCATAGGTCTCCGTCACTGTCTTCAATGACAGAGTGTACCTGGTCGTTGACCAGCGATTGTCTGTTTCCGATAGAATGCTTTATCCAGTTGTAGCTTTTGTACCGGTTGTCTATAATGGTAATTCCTTCCGGGTAGTTGGCTATCCATATCCGCTTTTCTTCATCAATATAAATGTCATTGATGTTATTGCTGTTCATCTCATTGTGGCTTTTGTAGCTGGAGACGATGTACGGTTCCGAGATACACGAGTTCATGTTGATTTTGTGTATACCCATACCTTCTGTCGCTATCAATAGCTCTGTCTGGTTCAGAGGCTTGATTCGGGCAATGTTTACATCGCTCAAATCCGTATTGGAGTGTATAATCCGTTGTTGCCGTATGTCGTAGGCAAAGACGCCTTTTTCAAAAGTACCGATGAAAAGTCTTTGTGATTCTTGGTGGAAATAGAGTGAACTGATTTGGGCCTGGATTTTGTCAAGAGGTTCAAGAGGGACAATCTGCAATGTCTCATTTTCGAGTTTGACATATCGCAATCCCTTGTCGGTACCCATGAAGAAGTGGTTATTGTCCACTTGTTCGATACTTGTAATGCTGCTTTTCAGTTCATTGGACATTTGATGGACCTCTCCGGTTTGTGTGTCGTAGAGAGCGATGCTGTATCTGCTGCAGAGCCAAATCCTGTGATTGCAGTCCATATAGCCGTAGCTGATATTGACCGGTGTCTTGGGCAGTTTATATACTCTGTTGAACACATCGTGTTCTTGGTTGTATTGAAAAAATGCGACCGGCTTTACCTATGACCCATAATTTCCCTTTCTCTTCAAAATATAGCCAACCGAGATGGATGGGGAAACTTGACTCTTTGTTTTCTTCTATTAATTTATAATGCTTGATGTCTTTTCCATTGTACCGGTCTATGCCTTCGTTGGTGAGGAACCACATGTACCTACCGAATCCTTTTGAATGTCGAAGATTCTGCGGTTGCTCAATCCGTTTTCCACCCCTATGTATTTATATGTTTGCGCCGTAGCTATGAGAGGCAAAAGGAATAGAAAGCATACAATGTTTATGATGAACCTCATAATAAATACAATATAACAACATATATGTGATAATAGTTTACAAATTAAACGAGAAAAAGTGAAAAATCAAAATTTGGATGTAAATATTATAGCTTAATCAAAGAATGCCTTTGCCGCTTCCGCACATCGTTCGCCGTCAATTCCGGCAGAAACAATGCCTCCGGCATATCCGGCGCCTTCTCCGCAAGGGAACAATCCTTTTACGCGTACATGTTGCAGTGTCTCCTTGTCTCTTGTTATGCGTACCGGCGCCGAAGTACGGGTTTCCACTCCAATCATTGTCGCCTCGTTCGTCAAGAAACCACGGCTGTATTTCCCGAATAGCTGGAAACCTTTGCTCAGGCGTTCTGCAATGAAAGAGGGCATCCAGAAGTGGAGAGGTGAGGAAACCAGTCCCGGTGCATACGAAGTTTCCGGCAGGTCGTAACTCAGTTTTTTCTTAGTGAAGTCTGCCATTCTCTGTGCCGGTGCTGTCTGCTTCATATTGCCTTGTTGCCAGCAGAGGCGCTCCAGATACTCTTGAAAATACATCATGCTTAATTGGGAATTGACGGTTGGCATTGACAATTAGCCGCGCTGTCGTGCTGCATAGAAATTGTAAATTGTAGATTGTCAATAGTAAATTGCTCTATGTCTTCCGGGCGTAGCTCTACCACCATTCCCGAATTGCTCCAACGGGAACCGCGGTTGCTGGGACTCATCCCGTTGACTACAATCTGCTCGGGACCGCTGGCGGCGGGCACAACGAAGCCGCCGGGACACATGCAAAAGCTATATACTCCTCGTCCGTCCACTTGGTTTACAAAACTATATTCGGCGGCAGGCAGATATTTTCCCCGTCCGTTCCGGTTGTGATATTGTATTTGGTCTATCAAGGTGGCAGGGTGTTCTAGTCGTACGCCTACGGCAATGCCTTTAGCTCAATCTCTACATTGTTGGCGGCAAGCCAGCGGTATACGTCCCGGGCAGAGTGACCGGTGGCAAGTATCACCGGGCCAAGGAAAGTCTTGCCGGTATTTGTTTCAATGCCTTTGACTTCATCCTTCTCTATGAGTAGGGCGTCCATGCGTGTTTCGAAGTGGACTTCGCCACCACACTGGATGATAGTGTTCCGCATGTTTTCGATGACACGCGGCAGTTTGTCTGTACCTATGTGCGGATGTGCATCTACCAGAATGGAAGTGGAGGCTCCATGTTGGCAGAAGACGTTCAGAATCTTGTCTACATTGCCACGCTTCTTACTGCGTGTGTACAGCTTGCCATCCGAGTAAGCTCCGGCACCTCCCTCTCCGAAGCTGTAATTGGACTCCGGGTTGACGAGTTGCTGGCGGCTGATTTGCGCCAAGTCTTTCTTGCGTTCCCGTACGTCCTTTCCACGCTCCACAATGACGGGGCGCAGACCGAGCTCTATCAGTCGCAGGGCGGCGAAGAGTCCTCCGGGACCGGCGCCTACCACTACTACTTGGGGCTTTCCTTCTACATTATTATATAAGGTATGTTGATATTCGTCCTCTTTCGGCATTTCGTTCAGATATGCCCGTACGTTGAGGTTGATATAGATTGTCCGTTGGCGGGCATCGATACTGCGCTTCAAGATGCGCGTTGCTGTTATCTCCCGTGCATTCAGTCCTTTCTCATGTACTAAGTACTCTTTCAGGCGTTGCTCGTTTGCCGCTACTTCGGGCAATACGCGCAGTTGGTATTCTTGTATCATAATGATTATCCGAATAGGGCACGGAATGCTTCTTCCACCTTCCGTACCGGTATCAATTCCATTTTAATCTTCTTCGTGTTCAGTCCTTGCATATTATACTTGGGAAGTATGAATCGCTTGAATCCAAGTTTCTCTGCTTCTCCGATGCGCTGCTCTATGCGGTTCACTGGGCGGATTTCACCTGACAGACCTATTTCTCCCGCCATGCACACCTCCGGCTCTATGGCCGTGTCCATGTTGCTGGAGAGGATAGAGCTGATGACGGCAAGGTCTATTGCCGGGTCGTTCACTTTCAATCCGCCGGCAATGTTGAGAAAGACGTCTTTCTGTGCCAGCTTGAAGCCTACACGTTTTTCCAATACGGCCAGCAGCATATTCATGCGGCGGATGTCGAACCCTGTGGCAGAGCGTTGTGGGTTACCATATACGGCACTGCTGACCAATGCCTGCGTTTCGATGAGGAACGGTCTGATGCCTTCTATCGCGGAGGCGATGGCTATGCCGCTCATACCTTCATGGTCCTGGCTCAGCAGTAGTTCGGATGGGTTGCTCACCTGCCGTAATCCATCTTGCCGCATTTCGTAAATACCCAGTTCGGCAGTGCTTCCGAAGCGGTTCTTGATGCTACGCAGGATGCGGTACATGTAGTGCTGGTCGCCCTCGAACTGGAGTACGGTATCCACGATATGTTCCAGTACCTTGGGGCCGGCTATGCTTCCTTCCTTATTGATATGCCCGATAAGGATGACCGCCGTATGCGTTTCCTTGGCAAAGCGCAGGATGGAGGCGGAACATTCCCGTACCTGGGCAATACTCCCCGGCGACGATTCAAGGGTTTCGGTAGAAATCGTCTGTATGGAGTCGATGATGACGATGTCCGGGCGGATGTTCTTGATATGGACGTAAATCTGTTCCAGGGAAGTTTCGCATACGATGAGGCAATCACTGGAAGCACTTGTCAAGCGGTCGGCACGCAGTTTCAATTGGCGGGTACTTTCTTCGCCGGAGACGTAGAGGATGCGTTTTTCCGGTATGCGGAGTACGGTTTGTAGCACCAGGGTGGATTTCCCGATGCCCGGTTCGCCGCCAATCAAAACAAGAGATCCTTGTACAAGACCACCACCTAGTACCCGGTTCAGTTCGGCATCATGGAGGTCAATGCGCGGTTCGTCATCGGCTACAATTTCATGGAGGGTTATGGGTTTGGCTTTGGCGGTCTCTATGCCCGATACGGGACGCTTGTTCACCACTTCTTTCCGTACCACCTCTTCCACATACGTGTTCCACATTCCGCACGACGGACACTTGCCTACCATTTGGGAGAGTCTTGTCCGCAGTTGCTGCATACATAAACCGTCTTCTCTTTAGCCATAGTTGTGCATTCTCTTCTAAAATGATTGCCCAAAGGTACAATTTTTCGATGCAGGGCTTGCAGACTCCCATAGAGTTTTTTTATTTTTGTGAGTAGAAAACAATAACATGTTATAAAAGCCATGATAGAAGATATTCTTGCATACAACAAGCGTTTTGTAGCCGAGAAGGGGTATGAGAAATACATCACGAATAAATACCCGGATAAGAAGATTGCCATCCTCTCTTGTATGGATACCCGTTTGACCGCTTTACTGCCGGCAGCCTTGGGCATCAAGAACGGCGATGTGAAGATGATAAAGAATGCGGGTGGAATCATTTCACATCCGTTCGGTAGTGTCATTCGTAGCCTGATGGTGGCCATTTACGAGTTGGGCGTGACGGAAGTGATGGTTATTGCCCACTCCGATTGCGGTGCGTGCCACATGAGCAGCGCCCAGATGATAGAGCATATGAAGGCCCGGGGCATCAAGCAAGAGACGATTGATATGATTCGTTTCTGCGGAGTGGATTTCGAGTCTTGGCTGTATGGATTCGAAGATACGGAGAAATCGGTAAAAGGTACGGTGGAAGCTATTATCAATCATCCGCTGATACCGAATGATATCAATGTCAGCGGTTTCATAATAGATTCTGTGACGGGAGAATTGACCCCGGTGCAGTGATAGTTGTGCTTCACACGGTAATTTCCCCTGCCAGCGGTCGTCCCATCAGTTCGCGTATTTCGGCAGGCGGATAATCGTGCCCCAGAAGGAACATCAGCTTTGGTTACGGCAGATTCCGTTGTGCTGTCATATCCGCAGACAACTCCTGCCTGCATCAGTTGGTAACCGGTTTCATAGCGCTCCATTTCAACAGTGCCGGCACTGCATTGGGTGACGTTGACAATGATGATGCCTTGTTCGCAGGCATCATGCAGGCGGCGTAGAAACCATTCCTTTCGGGGAGCGTTGCCGGAACCGTAGGTTTCGAGGACTACGGCCTTCAGTCCTTTAGTGGCAAGTATGGCTGCCACGACATTTTCCTGAATACCTGGAAAAAGCTTCAGTATGGCGATGTTGGTATCAAGCAGATAATGAGGCTCCAGTTCGTGGGGAGTGCCGTGCGTATGAATTTGCACATTATTATATTTAATATGTATACCGGCGGAAGCGAGTACCGGATAATTGAAGGAACGGAAAGCATTGAAGTTCTCCGCGTTCATTTTGGTGGTACGGTTGCCGCGCATCAGGTGGTTTTCGAAGAAGATGCAGACTTCGGGTACGATGGGCTGTCCGTTGGAGTGGCGGTCGGTGGCTATTTCGATGCTGGTCAGCAGGTTTTCCTTGCCGTCTGTGCGGAGCACGCCAATGGGCAGTTGCGAGCCGGTTAGGATGACGGGCTTGTTCAGCCCTTCAAGCATGAAGCTGAGTGCAGAAGCTGTGTAGGCCATGGTGTCTGTGCCATGCAGGATGACGAAGCTGTATATTGGTTGTAGTTGTTGCTGATGATGCGTACCAGTTTGCGCCAGGCATCGGGTCCATGTCCGAGGAATCCATGGGCGGGTCGAATTGATAAGTGTCGATACGGAACGCAAATCTCTGAAGTTCGGGAACATGTTTCTGCAACTGCTCGAAGTTGAAGCTTTCCAGGGCGCCGGTTTCTGCATTCTCTATCATTCCGATAGTTCCACCGGTGTATATTAGCAAAACGGAAGTGTTTTCTGGGTTCATGCGCACTTTTCTTTCATGTTTTCCATGCAAATATAATGATATATATTGAGAATGATAGCAAAATGTTAGAAAAGAATAAACGGATATACAGAAAAAAGGTATGGAAAGTGTGAAAGTGTAAGCCGTAAGTTGTGCATATTTCTTGCCTTTTTAGAGGCTTTCTGCATTTTTATCGCAAAAAAAGTCGCAAAAAGTGATAGATTGAATGTTTTTATTGTTACTTTTGCAACACTTATCATAAATGATAGAAACAAGAGACTATGAACAAGTACTATCAACATACAGTCACATCCATGTGGACCATGACCCTTAGGGGTTAGGGATAGTATTTTGTGTTTCTACGTGTTACACCATTTTCAAGCAGTTTTTCCATTTAATTAAAGTCAATGCAAGCCGTAGCAGCTTGTTTCCGACACATTGTATCAACCATCTCAACAATATAAAGAGAAATGAAAGTAATGAAATTCGGCGGAACGTCCGTAGGTTCCGTGAACAGTATTTTGAGCGTCAAGAGAATTGTAGAAGCAGTCGATGAACCGGTTATCGTGGTGGTGTCCGCATTGGGCGGCATCACGGACAAGTTGATAAACACCTCTAGAATGGCGGCAGCCGGTGATGCTTCTTACGAGAATGAGTTCCGGGAGATTGTCTATCGTCATGTGGAAATGATTAAGGAAGTGATTCCGGCAGGCGAGGCGCAGGTTGCCTTGCAACGCCAGATTGGTGAGCTGCTCAACGAGCTGAAGGACATCTTTCAGGGCATTTATCTGATAAAGGACCTTTCGCAGAAGACGTCCGATACGATTGTGAGCTATGGCGAGTCTTTCATCTATCATCGTTGCCCAGTTGACGGGAGCGGAGTGGTTTGACTCACGCAAGTTTATCAAGACGGAAAAGAAGCATTCCAAGCATGTGCTGGATACGGAGCTGACAAATTCGTTGGTGCGCGAGACATTCAGCAGCCTGCCCAAACGCGTATTGGTTCCGGGTTTTATCTCCACAGACAAAATGACGGGAGAGGTAACGAACCTGGGTAGAGGTGGCTCTGACTATACGGCGGCAATCATTGCTGCTGCACTGGATGCCGACAGTCTGGAAATCTGGACGGATGTAGACGGATTCATGACAGCTGACCCGCGTGTGATTTCCAGGGCATACACTATCAATGAATTGAGCTATGTGGAAGCTACGGAGCTTTGTAACTTCGGTGCGAAAGTGGTCTATCCGCCTACAATCTATCCGGTTTGCCACAAGAATATCCCCATTCTGGTGAAGAATACCTTCAATCCGGAGGGTGTGGGAACTGTCATCAAGCGAGAGGTTTCCGACCCGCAAAGCAAGGCCATCAAGTATTTCATCCATCAATGATACGAGCCTAATTACAGTGCAAGGCCTTGGTATGGTAGGTGTCATCGGTGTGAACTCACCGTATACTTCAAGGCGCTGGCAAAGAATGGCATCAGTGTGTTCCTTGTGTCCCAGGCTTCTTCGGAGATTCAACGTCTATCGGTGTGCGCAATGCGGATGCTGATCTGGCTTGCGAGGTGCTGAACGAGGAGTTTGCCAAAGAAATAGAGATGGGAGAAATTTCTCCTATTCAGGCAGAAAAGAACCTGGCTACCGTGGCCATCGTAGGCGAGAACATGAAGCATACGCCGGGTATTGCCGGAAAGCTGTTCGGTACGTTGGGGCGTAACGGTATCAATGTGATTGCTTGTGCGCAGGGTGCTTCGGAAACCAACATCTCGTTTGTAGTGGACAGCAAATCATTGCGCAAATCGCTGAATGTCATCCATGATTCTTTCTTCTTGTCGGAATATCAGGTACTGAATCTTTTTATCTGCGGCATAGGAACCGTAGGCGGCAGCTTGATAGAGCAAATTCACAGCCAGCGCCAGAAGCTGATGCAGGAGAACGGCCTGCAGCTGAATGTAGTGGCATTGCCGATGCAAACAAAGCCATGTTCAGCCGCGAAGGTTTCGATTTGGGACGTTTTCGTGAAGAACTGCAGGAGAAGGGAAAGGACAGCTCTCTGGAAACGCTGCGTAATGAGATTATCGGTATGAACATCTTTAACTCTGTCTTTGTGGACTGTACGGCAAGTGCAGGCGTGGCTTCCCTTTACAAGGACTTGCTGCTGCACAATGTTTCGGTAGTGGCTGCTAACAAGATTGCCGCTTCTTCCGAATACGAGAACTACCGTGAACTGAAACAGATTGCCCGCCAACGCGGTGTGAAGTACTTGTTTGAAACCAATGTAGGTGCCGGACTCCCCATCATCAATACCATTAACGACCTTATCCATAGCGGTGATAAGATATTGAAGATTGAAGCCGTGCTGAGCGGTACGTTGAACTATATCTTCAATAAAATCAGTGCCGACATTCCTTTCAGCAAGACCATTAAGATGGCGCAGGAGGAACGTTACTCCGAGCCCGATCCGCGTATCGACCTCAGCGGAAAGGATGTTATCCGCAAACTGGTGATTCTGGCACGCGAGGCCGGTTACTGTTTGGAACAGAGCGATGTTGAGAAGAACCTCTTTGTGCCCGATGACTTCTTTGAAGGCTCCCTGGATGACTTCTGGAAGAAAGTGCCGAGCCTCGATGCCGATTTCGAAGCCCGCCGCAAGGTGTTGGAAGCCGAGAACAAGCATTGGCGTTTCGTAGCCAAGCTGGAAAATGGCAAAGCATCTGTCGGTTTGCAGGAAGTCGGCGCCAACCATCCGTTCTACGGGCTGGAAGGCAGCAATAACATCATCCTGCTGACCACGGCACGCTATAAGGAATATCCGATGATGATACAAGGCTACGGAGCCGGTGCGGGTGTAACGGCTGCGGGGGTATTTGCGGATATTATGAGCATTGCAAACGTTTAATCCAAATCGTAATATAGAAAGATGAAACACATCATTATATTGGGTGATGGTATGGCCGACTGGCCCGTGAAGGCTCTGGGAGGTAAAACCTTGCTGCAGGCGGCTGCAACTCCCTATATGGACAAGCTGGCACGCATGGGACGTGTGGGAAGGCTGGTGACGGTGGCTGAGGGATTTCATCCCGGCAGTGAGGTGGCGAATATGTCCGTTCTGGGCTATAACCTGCCGAAGGTGTACGAAGGCCGCGGTCCATTGGAGGCGGCGAGTATCGGTGTGGACTTGCAGCCGGGTGAGATGGCGATGCGCTGCAACATTATCTGCATCGAGGGAGACAATATCAAGAATCATTCTGCCGGACACATTACTACAGAGGAAGCGGATGTGTTGGTAAAATACCTTCAGGAGCATTTGGGTGATGACCGCGTGCATTTCCATACGGGCGTGCAATACCGCCATCTGCTGGTAATAAAAGGAGGGGACAAGCGCATTGACTGTACGCCGCCCCACGATGTCCCTTTGAGCCTTTCCGTCCGTTGATGGTGAAGCCGATGGAGGGTACGGAGAATATTTCGGTCCCCGAAGGCGGTGCAGAGCTTACTCCGAAGCAGACTGCCGATTTGATTAATGATTTGATTCTCCGTTCGCAAGTGTTGCTGGAAAACCATCCGGTCAACATGAAGCGGAAGGCCGAGGGTAAGGACCCTGCCAATAGCATCTGGCCGTGGAGTCCCGGTTATCGTCCGCAGATGGAGCGCCTTTCAGACAAGTTCCCGCAGGTGAAGCGTGGTGCTGTGATTTCTGCCGTGGATTTGATTAACGGCATCGGCTACTATGCCGGATTGCGGCGCATCACCGTAGAAGGTGCGACGGGGCTTTATGATACCAACTATGAGAATAAGGTGGCTGCCGCCCTTGATGCATTGCGGACGGATGATTTTGTCTACCTGCATATCGAGGCCAGTGATGAGGCCGGTCACGAAGGAAATGTCCCCTTGAAGATTATGACGATTGAGAATCTGGACAGCCGTGCCGTAGGTCCTATCTACGAGGCTGTGAAGGA
>ENA-OQAA01001259-OQAA01001259.1-human-gut-metagenome-genome-assembly--contig:-NODE-1259-length-13541-cov-2.616296_pt1 | contig 13541 bp, 18 predicted proteins | sample MGYA00242489_ERZ504515 | MGnify/ENA primary metagenome ERZ504515 (study PRJEB26092, sample SAMD00036237) | human gut metagenome | host: Homo sapiens | study: EMG produced TPA metagenomics assembly of...
GGCAAAGTCAATCCTGCCGTCAAACCACTTGGGATGACCACGTTTTCCTGTTTTCTTTTCCAACGTTGGATAGTACAGACTACGTCATTCCTGAAGCGGCTGATGACATGGAAATCGCTCTCACGCATAGGTGTTATGAAAGTTTCCTTGGAAAAGAACGCGTCTGCGACCAGCGTTTTGGATAGGCTCTGTAGCTTGTCGTTTCTACTGATAAGATAGTTGCTATACCAGTCAACCAGGTTCTTACCCATATTATCCAAGGTCTTACAATCCGGCGTCTGAATGGAACCTAAAGTCATGCATTTATGGTTGTCGATGTCAATGACACTGATGCCCATGATTTCCAACCCTCGCTTATAAACTCCTGCACAACCGGACCAGAAGTAACCTATCCAAGGTGTCTTCTTGCCTGATTGGGGGATGTAGGAAGGGGCGATGGCGATAGCCTTTCTTTTACCTGTGAGATGCTTGCTGATGATAGAGGCGTTGAATGCAAACCAGTCAAAAGTTTCATTCTCAAAAAGGTTACGGTATGTCTGTTCCGAAAAACATCCATACCTGCCCAATTGGAGGAAATTTATACGATCCGGGATGGCCATGGATAATTTCATGGTGTCCATGAACGTTTTTTTCAAAAGGTTTGTGTATATTCACGACTGATTTGAGAGCCGACAGGCACTCGGATTGGTATTGTATGAGGAGTGTTTCTTTAGCCATAATTAGATGAGTAGTTAACTTCTAATTTACTAAAAAAACAACGAGTTATTAAATACTTTTCGCCTTTATTACCAGTAGATTAGCTCGCATTTTTAGTATATTTCTTCATGCTTAATCATTCGTTTTTGACAGCATTTCAATGACCTCTTTAATGTTTTCGAACCGACTTTTGCCGGTTCTATTGTTTAACTTTCAATTTTTCGGTAAAAATTTACCGAAGTATTGCTATAATGAAAAAGTTAAAAAGTACGTTAAATGAAGACATCCAACTTTTCACTTCCATCCAAAAAGGTGACAAGAAGGCCTTTGATCTCTTCTTCCTCAAATATTATCCTAGACTCTGTTCCTACGCATGCCAATATGTAAATTTTGATAACAGTGAAGAAATTGTTCAAGAAATCATGATATGGTTATGGGAGAATAGAAATATGATCAAAATAGAATCCTCTCCCATACCCTATTTGTTCCGAGCTGTTCGAAACAATTGCTTGAGACAAAAAAACAGGATGAACTGAAAAATAAAATCCTAACGATATTATATAATCATACTAATACCCCCTACGACAATCCTAACTTCTACATCGAAGAGGAACTGATTCGTAAAATAGAAAAATCCATCCAAGATTTACCCGAAAATTACAGGCAAGCCTTTGAGATGAATCGCTTCCAAGATATGACTTATAAAGAGATCGCCTCACATCTAAACATATCCTCTAAAACTGTAGATTACAGGATTCAACAAGCTTTAAAAATATTAAGAATCAAATTAAAAGACTACATGCCGTTATTGATAGGCCTATTGACTTAAATTGGATCTATCCTTACACAAGGATATTCAGAAAATGCCTCTAAAAATAAGATGATCCATGAACCATAACCACCTAGTGGGGCACCCCGGATACCAAGCAATTCAAGCGTTTCTTCATCCAAGAGGGCGTAGGCTTGGTAGGGGCTGACGGCCAAAAGATCTTATACGATCTATTGAAGAGCGGTAATAGATAGTTATAAGCGCAGGAAAGAGACGGCGCAGGAATCCATGATGGAATATATAGAGAGACGGAAGTGTCTCCGATGACAGAAAAGAAGGAGGTGTGGCAAGCCGGTATATACCGGTGTTCGCCACACCCCTTGAAGGTTTGAGGGTGCGCCCAAATGCAAGATGGCACACCCTCGCTTTGTGTTTAGAGTCTAGAAGTTCAGTTTATAAGACTGTTTACCTATATGTATTATGTAAGAACCTTGCGGCATCCGTTCCGAGTACTCGCCGGCCGGCAAGGACAGGGTCTTGTACACACGGCCGTCGAAGGTCACGATATAAGCCCGCTCAGCCTCCGGTGTACGGATGAACAGTCGGCCGCCGGCGGCCCATACACGCAACTCACCGGCCTCGATCTCCTCGTTGGCGGTCGGGATAGCGGCTGTCTTGAAAGCCAGGTCATACGTTCCCATGCTCGTCTCTATATTTCCCACCATCCGCAAAGGCGTAAAGACAATTCCATATTCCGTCTCGGGATCCAGCCCGTCCAACGGCATGGAGGAGGCGTCTGCGGACATGTCTATCGCATCGACCAAACGTCCGGTAGCCTTCTCATAGACCTTGGCGCGATATCCGGTAGCGCCCGGGAATAGGTTCCAGCTCAAGGAGCTCCGTCATAGCGGGTCTCACCGATAACAGGTATCGATACCCGGTCGGTTTGCCGCCCTCGAAGCGCATGCTCTGCTTCGACAGTCCCACTGGCATTCCTATACCAATACCAATACCAAAAAGTCTGGAGGATTACCCCCTCGAACTTCTCTCCGGGCAAGAACTCCGCCTCATGGCAGATGTCTTCCGACATGATGATGCCATCCCCCCGCAATAGCCGAAATAATTCCCCCGAGGATCGACCAGCCTTGCGTTCACGTCCACGGGTATCCAGCCGTACCGCTCCAGATAGAAATCCGCCCAGACGTGATGAGACCCATCGGGTCTTACCGTAACAATATGTTTAGCCGGTATCTTTTTAGCTCTCATCAGATTGACAAATATGGAAGCAAGGTTACCACAATCACCTCCCCCGTCAGAAAGGATAGTCGCTATCGGGCTTATCCCGGTGTCTGTATACAGATACTTAAAATTCGCCGCTACGTACTCGTAGCACAAGCGGGCGTAATCCAAAATCTCGCCACCAGACTCGCTCCAAAGCCTGTCTGACACGGAGCGAATCGTCGGATTGCTCGTATCGATATATCCCCCCTTATCCGCAGTATATCGCTTATAGATAGCGGATTCGGTATCATACGGATAGAGTGTGGTGAATTGTGCCATATCGATGTACACAGGATAGAGCGTGACCGAGAACTCCTCGCTTAACGTATACGATTCGCCGGAGGACGGCTGTCCGTCCGTCTTTATGTCTCTCAAATACCGATTCGAGGCATCCAAATCGAGAACCATACCCGAAGATTCCTTGAGCCCGACTACGTCTTGATAGATATTACTGACAGGAACGGGTAAGATCACGCTCATCTTTGTCAAATCACAATCCTCGTTTCTCAGCGTGACGCTGTTCTTTACTTGATAAGAGCTTTGCGCGACCATCGCTTGCATGTTCATCGCCAAAGCAGCGGTAAGTAGCAGATATCTCATAAGCTATACAATTAAAGGTACATATGGTTTTAACATTTATTCATTGGTATATATACATAAACCTCTATTCTGTTATTTATTTCCGATAAACCGAACATTTCGATATTTACGATACCCAAATACAGAAGTTACGAACCCTCTCAGATGTTTCATGTCGCTGTCACTCGGACAGTCGAAAAGAAACGCCAAAGACAGTGCTTCAACATTGTTCCGAGAGGACTTAATACTTTTTTCGAAAAAATAAACGCTTTTTAATAAAAAGTCCGGGTATCTATTGAGGAAAATAAAACTTGTGACAAATATTTCCGTATCTTTGCGATAGGTGATACAGAGAAAAGACATAGTTCTCTCGGGACTTAAGTAAAAAATCAATAAAACACGAAATACACCAACCACAGAGCTTTGGATTTCAACGCCAAAATAAAGACGCTTCCGCAAGACATATCAAAAAGGATTCAGTTCGAATACAAACGTGACGAGCGAAGGGCTAACTGTGAAATCAACTGAACCGAATCCATTAACCAATGACAATAACAGGACTATTTTTATAAATGGGATTAACTTACGAGTTTTACTCCAATAATTATTCTACTTGACAAAATCGAACTGCCACATAAGCTGTTCGGTTACCAAATACATGGAAGGAAGATGCCGGATTCCAATAGGGCATCTTCTCCAATAACCTAATAGCCTCTGCCTTTATAGAGGCTGGACAAGTCTTATCCAATACATCCACCTGTACCACCTTTCCTTCCGGATTGACAGACAATCGGCACGTAACATAATAAAGCATATCCATATTGAAATCTGCCGGATAACGAATATGATCACTCACATACTTTTGGAAAACTTCATCCCCTCCATCTAATTCAAGAACGGAAGGATCTGCAAAAACATTTTTGCATGCTTGTTTCACATCTGACAGATCATTCGATAACCGGAACTCATCCATCAAATAGACTGTCTTTTGCAATGAGGGAGAAAAGGATTCAATACTGGCGTTATAATAAATCCGGTAACGTCCCGGATAATTCACTCGTAACTCCGGCAATAAAGGGATAGAGAGTGTATGATTTCGATTTGGATAAACAAAATAGCCAATATCAGTAAATTATAATTCAGAGGTAAGATATACTATGTTCCATCTTTTTCGTAAGCGACTACAAAACCGTCTCCAACCATCGATGATATACTTGTTTCCTTCCTGCCGCATGTGGCAGGAAGCAGGGTGATTTTTAATGTGGCGATACTGTGTTAATAGTAGAATGTGGTCAGATGTGTTTTATGGTCTTTTTACAATCTTTACTTTCTGCATCTGTCCGTATATCTCACGCACGGATACCGGACAGTTCATCTTTTCCCATTCTTCCGGGGAAATCCTCATGTCGGAATGCCTGAAACATGGTATGACCATCTCCTGGGAATCCTCTTCTACGAATATGAACCTTCATGGTCATTGACAAACTGCTTGAGTCCATCCTCATCCTTACAGGATATTTCTCTGGTGTACATGTCCCCGCCCGGCCGGGTGTTTTTGCGGATATGGATTTTGAACCATTCCTTGCTTTCCGTCTGTTCAGGTGCGCCACATTTCCAAAGGGCTATTTTTGCATCGTAGTAAACCTCCCCGTTTTTACATGCCCCGTAATGTCCCCAGTGCTTGAAACGGCCGGTAGTCCAAGTCTTGAACCTTACATCATCGGTCTTTACCAGCACGCACTCGCTGCCATGCATATCGCATTTGATACCCTTCTTATCCCGGGATACGAATGGGACACGGGAGAAATTCCGGAGCACAATGTTATCTCCATACACGGCATCTACGAAGAACGGCCGGGAACGTTTACCGTATCCGGAAATAAAGAACAGGCCGTCACCTGTACGGGGATACCGGTTGGAACGTGTCTTTTCGAAGTGTTCCACTATTGTGTTCACTTTCTCTATGTCTTCCCGGGCAAGCCCGTGTATCCGGTCATACCAGTAGTTCAGGCGGATGAATGTTTCCTTGCAATACTTGTTTTTTGTTTGAATCATGGTCTTTTTAATTTTGTGGTTGAATATGCCCGGCTTTGGTAAAGCTGGTATTTCTTTTCTTATATGCATCCGTTTGATTGTGCAAGGCTTGGCGAAAAAATACCGTAGCGAAGCGGAGAGCACTGAAAAAGTTCCTATTTTGTGATTTCTATGCTTACGTTATTCGTACCCCTATACGAGAGCATTTGTAAATAACGATTTAAATGACTTTTTCAGTACCCTGCTTTGCGAGGATGATTTTTTCAGCCAACCAGTCTGAAGTACCGCCTTGCACGATCAGGGACAAAAGGCTAGTTTTACAGGTAAGAAATAGAAATGCGGAACATTGCTCGATTCTAAGGTGGAAAACCTTTAACCCGCCAATCTGATATATCTATCAAAATCCGCCGATATCCCCTGAAAAATGTAATATTGCTCTCAAGTTATCATCGAAAAAGTGTGTTATACATTAGTTTCATCCTCGAAAAAATGTATCTTTGCAAGAAACAAGTGAATAATTCTTATTTTAAAGGAATCGATGAAACGGAAGATTATACAACAGTTGAAACTTTGGAAAGATAATCCTGCGAGAAAACCTTTGATACTGTTGGGTGCTCGTCAGGTTGGTAAAACTTGGGTGATGAAACATTTTGGTCAGACAGAGTTTGAGAACGTAGCCTACATCAACTGTGATGTCGAGCCACTGGCCAAGGAGTTATTTGCAGCCGACTATAACATCCCCCGTATTTTGCTGGCACTTCAGGCTATCACAGGAACGAAGATTGAAGCAGGAAAAACGTTGATTGTATTCGATGAGTTGCAGGAAGTGGAACGGGGATTGCATAGCTTGAAATATTTTCAGGAAAATGCACCTGAATATTATGTGATGGCGGCTGGCTCCTTGTTAGGAATTACTTTGGGGAAAGGTCAGTCCTTTCCGGTGGGTAAGGTAAATGTAATGCATCTATATCCGATGGATTTTGAAGAATTTCTGATGCTGCCGGTGAAACTGATTTGTGCGATTTGTTGCGTCAGCCCGATTGGGAAATTTTAAAGATTCTCAGTTTAAAATATGTTGATTTGCTTCGCCAATACTATTATGTAGGTGGCATGCCTGAAGTGGTGGATTGTTTCTTTCAGCATCAAAACTTGCAGGAAGTACGTGACAAACAGACTGAAATCCTTGATGCTTATCGGCGGGACATCTCCAAGCATACGACACCTACTGAAAGTATACGTATCGGACAAGTGCTGCAATCCTTGCCTTCGCAGTTGGCCAAGGAGAACAAGAAATTCATCTATAATGTGTTGAAGAAAGGAGCCAGAGCTACGGAATATGAACTCGCCATTCAGTGGCTGATGGATGCAGGTCTGGTACATAAAGTCAGCCGGATAAAAGAGCTGCAGATGCCTGTCAAATTTTACGAAGATCTGGGTGCCTTCAAATTATTCCTGCTTGATTGCGGTCTTTTAGGTTGTATGACCGAGGCGCCCGCCAGCCAGATGCTGGTAGGAGATAATGTATTCAAGGAGTTCAAGGGCGCTTTTACCGAACAGTTTGTCTTGCAGCAATTAGTGGCCCAAGGCTTTTCGCCCTATTATTGGAGCAGTGACAAAACACCTGCGGAGATTGACTTTGTGGTACAGACGGAGCATCGCGTGATACCGGTGGAAGTGAAAGCCGAAGAGAATGTACGTGCGCGTTCCATGTCGGAATATATTAAAAATCATCCCGATTATCAGTTGAAAGGACTGCGCGTCTCCATGATGGGGTATCAAGATCAGGAATGGATGGAGAATATTCCGTTATTTGCCATTACGAAGTTCTTTGGATAAATGGCACTTTCATGGATATGAGATACACATATGAAGAACTTTGGAAGTCATGGGTGTATAAAAACAAAAAGCTCGCCAAATCCCTATTCTCGGATTTGGCGAACTCATTTTTTAGGACTCAATCGAAAGGGATCTGAAAAAGTTCTTATTTTTCAGTGCCCTCTCGAAGTGAGGATGATTTTTTCTGCCAACCGGTCCAAAGGACCGCCTTGCGCAGCCGGGTGCAAAAGGTGGCCTTTGCGGGTAAGAAATAGGAATACGACACTAGTGGCACAGAGAGGATCATCTATAATCAAAAGCCTCCATCCTGTTTCTTTCCAACAGCACGAGGATGTCCTTTTCCTTGTACAATAATTTGCCTCCCACTTTGTAATAAGGCAGTTTACCTGTTATCCTGTACTCAGCCAGTGTCCTCCGTGTCAGTTTCAGGTGCCCGGCCAGCTCGCTGTCGGTCATATAACGTTCGCCGTTCAGGACCGGCCGCGTCTTTTCCGCCTGTGTGTCCAGTATTTCGGACAGGCTCTCAATATTCCGGAAAAAGCGTATGATTTCCGGGCTTTCCTTGGTCAGCATGGATTGGATCATATCATTCGATTTTGAGGTGTCACCCGATGAATTTCCGCCTCCATAAAGCGGATGATATCCTGCCGTTTGTAATATACTTTACGGTCTATGTAACTGTAGGGGACGGACCCGCTTCTCCGGAGTTGTAACATTTTCCTTGGCGAGACATCCATAAGCGTACATGCCTCCTGGTTGTCGATCCACTCATCCATGCCCCGCGTGCTTCCTCCGCATGTCTCATGCACTCTTCTGGCGATGGCTTCCAGGGCCTCGTTCATTTCCATGAATGTCTTGGCCTCGATATACACAAATTCCATAAGTCTTTCCTTTTTTCGATTTGATACGAAAGTATGAAGAGGGGGACTCATATCCAAAAAGGTGTCCGCAAACGTCATCAGATGTCATCAGATGTCAGATATACATTGGTTTATGATATTTTTAGCCTGTTCCCCGGAAAGATAAGGCATGGTGGTAACGGATGACCGGTAATATGTAAAGTTTACAATCCGTATTTTACAGTTTTACACTTTACCTGTTTACACCTGTTACATTCGAAAAGGATGAAAAATATACTTTATATCTAATTATCAATATGTTATATTGCTATTTAAAAGACATAAAGGAGGTATGGCATACATTTTTCATAATAAAATGGTATATACTCTTACAGTGCGCACCGAGGGTATTTCAGTAATAACCTTTAAAAAATACAGGAGATACATGCCATGATGTATATAGATAATGAAGTGCTCGAGAAAATGATAATGACCATAGTGGAAGGATTTGACCGCATAGAGAAGAAACTGGATAGGATGGGCCGTGTGAAGGAGTTCTTGAACGGTGACGAGCTTTTGGACAACTATGACATAGCCAGGCTGCTCAACGTGTCGCTTCGGACCGTGGCCCGTTACCGGGAAAAAGGACTGATCCGTTATTACCAGACGGATGAGAACGGCAAGAATTTCTACAGGAGTTCGGATATACAGGATTTTTTGCAGAAACGGGGAAAGAAAAACTGAACGGGGCAATGTGGATATGCGGAAGTTATGCTAACTTTGTCTTATAAACGGTTGTTATGAAGACAAATACCAATTCAAAATATCTCATTGCGGTTCTGATTGACGGTGACAACCTGTCCTTTGAGAGGATGGAGGATATCATGGGCTTTGTTTCCCGTTATGGGGATGCCGTTATCAGACGGATATACGGGGACTGGACGAGGAAAGCTCTTTCCGGATGGAAGGAGACCGCCCGGGAATATGGGTTCAGGTTGGTGCAGGCCTCCTCCTATGCTTCAGGAAAGAACACTACGGATATCGCGTTGGTCATAGACGCCATGGACATCCTCCGTGACGGCCGGGTGGACTGTTTCTGTCTGGTCGCCAGTGACGGTGACTACAACCCGTTGGCGCAACGGATACGGGAGGCGGGATTGAAGGTACTGGGATATGGGAGGGCAAGACTCCCGTATCGCTGATACGCTCCTGTTCCGTATTCCTGTATGCCGACCGTAAGGAAAACAAGACCTTGGAGAACACCCCGGATTTTTTTATCCGAAGGGATATGGAGTTTTTTGACAAGGCTTTCCAGCAGGCGGCTGACGGCAAGGAGGAGGTCTCCCTTTCCCTGATAGGCGGCTCGTTGAAGAAAATGATGCCCAAATTCAAGGTCAAGAGATACGGATGCAAGACATTGGGCAAGCTCTATGAAAGGTTGGAACGGTACGAGCTGGTCATGACGGAAAAGGGAGTGGCGAGTGCCGTACGGATGAAAGGTCGGACCGTACGGCAGGAATGACCGGGAATAAATCCACGTCCGTTTATACCGGAATGGGATTTACCCGTAGCGTGCCAAGGTTGAGATAGGCCCCCCGGTAGAATGTCCTCCCTTCTCTGAACATGCGCCAGAGGATGTCGCAACCGATTTGTGCCAGCATGGAGTTGATGAACAGGTCCTGCTTGCGCAACGCCTCCGCGAGCGAGCAACTCGGGCCTGAGTCCTCCTCCCGGATGGTGGAGTAGCTGACCTCCTCGGTGATGACATTCATCCTGGGCATGGGAAGGTATTCGCTGGATGCGGGCTGGCTTATTTTGCTCCGGATATTGCCTACCATGACTTGCCCGGTGGTTTGGGCGTTCCCGAAATCCATCCAGTATATCGGCGCTTTCTCATCGTTATTTTTATATTCCCTGTATTTCTTCAGGAACCGCCACAGGTCGAGCCGGGAACGGGTGTTGTCCGTACAGGTGATGATGATGTTCGCCAGCGGGACGCTTTTATCCCCTTCTTTGGTTATGATCGGATAGCGGCATTCCCTGGCCTCCCACGCGTAACCGAAAAAACGGTTGACGCGGGTGACAAGCGCCGTCGCCTTGTTCAACCCCAGTTCCGTCTCGCTGAACAGCTGGCGGCCGATGTTTGCTTCCGTGACAGTGTCGGGGTCGAAAGCCGTCAGGTGCAGCCCCGGATGTCCCAGAGCCTGTAATGCCACGCTCATGCGTGCCAGGCTGGTTATTACTTGGTAGCCGGTTCCACCCGCCCCGGCTACCAGGACGGTTACGGGGTGATAGGGACTGAGCAGGTACTTGTCTGTGAAATGGATCTTTCTCATGGCAGGATGTCTTTCAGTCGTTTGTTGATCGGTTGGAGTTCGTCGTTGTCGAACGGCTGTTCACGCATCCGCTCAGTAACCAGGACCAGATTGTTTCTCGTCGGGTTCTTCCCTCCTCCAAGATGGGAAAATTCACTGAGCCAGAAACGTTTCTCCCAATATTCCAACAGGGTGTGAAAATCCAGGCTCTCCGGTTTCTCCAGTGTGGAGTTTCCCAGGCATACGCTTCCACCGGTCACGTTAAAAAAAGGGGCCAGATAGAGCGGTGTCCTCCCGTCCGGTTTTTTCCCCTTGTAGGCGAAGATGTCCATCCTTTCATTTTTAATGATATAAATGACTCCCGGCACATGGAACATTCCATCCCCGATGTTCAGGTCGTTCATGAAAAACATCCGCCGTTTTCCCGGCGGATTATACCACACATAGCTTTCATGCCCCCTGCGGGTATCGCACCACAGCATGTTGGGTGGCAGCCACCGTGCGGGATACGCCGGTTCCCGTCCGAATAGGATTCCACCAGGGAGTCCATGAATTCATATGTAACCGGAATGCCGGCTTCCATTCTTCCCTTTTTGTTGATAGGGCGTAGTTCCAGGTAGTGACTTCCGCTTGCGTAGTGACCTTCCTGGTACTCATAGGCGATCAGCGCCGCTTTGGGCACCATTATCTCTTGCAGTTGCTTGGTAAGTTCGTTCATATCCTGTATTTTTTTGTTTTCGTTTCTTGATTTATAGGGAAACGGGCACTTTAAAATGCCTGTTTATGCATTGCGTGAACCGTTCCATCCATCCGGACAGTCTCTCCGGATAGTCGTCCATCCGGAACAGTCTGTCCGTCTCAGGTGTCAGGTACATGCTTGTGACCGGGGTGATGGCATACGTCTCCCGGTAGTCCGAGTTGAAATAGCATTCCATGTTCTCCGTGAGGGCGTCATTGTTGGAATATGCCAGCATGATCTGACAGTCCAGGTCGATCGGGGGGAAATCCGGTGATCTTTCATACGCCCAGTCGTAACCGTATTGCATGATGCACGGATTTCCTGGGGTAATCAGTCCCATCCCTTCCCGTATCAGTTCCAAAAGCTTCCGTTCCTCCTTCACTGCCGCCCGGTATTTCCGGACCTTTTCTTCCAGATCGGTACAAAACGGTTTCCCTTCCATTCGTTTAAGTGTTTTTGCGATTTTCCCGGATTGGTAGGATTCCGCCAGGCGTTTGTATTTACGGATTGTCTGAGGGGAAGCCTCGGGATCGCGGTTCTTCCAGTCATCCAGTTCCTCCATCGCCAGCTCATAATACCATGTTTCCGTGACGGCGTTCAACCCGTGGTAACGTACGAACCGCCGTATGAATTCCCGGACGATACGCCGTAACGGTACAGGAAGGCTCTCCGTGAAATCGACGGGTAGCCAGAACAGGGTATGGTCCGGCCAGTCATGGAACCTGTACAGGCAGAAATGGAGCCTCCCGGCCCTTTCCTCCAGATTGACATGTTCCGGCAAGGTCTCGTCCAGGGCCTTGTACAAGGCGGTGATGTTGATGCGGGGACCGCTCCCTTTCCTCGCGCGGAAAGGAAGCCTGACATTCATGAGATCGGCATATCGCAGGGCGGACCGGTATAGATAGTCAAAGTTTTCGGACGTGGTCAGGTTGACGCATGCCCCTCCCGTTTCGTCCTCCACCAGATAGTCCGCCGCGATGGGGAGGAATCTGCCTGTCAGAAAAGCGTTACGTCCCCCGGTGGCGGCAGTCTTCTTTTTTCCCGGCCCATCGTACCCCGTCCGATGTACGAGAGGTCGGCGGCCTGATGATCAATACGGCCAGTCCCGCCATTTGTGATTTTGATAGCGTTTTGCATGTATCCTCCTTTTTTCTGATGGAAATTCTCTTTGCCATATATCTACCCTTTTGTTCCGATGGTCGTCTTGAACCGGTAGACCACACTGTCATCCTCGCATTCCGGACCGTGTACGCTCGCCGTGGTCAGTTCTGGATAGGTCATGGAATAGAAATCCATCACCTCGTTCGGGGACAGGCTGTTGTCCGGATCGGCCAGCTCTATTTCCGACGAACCTTTCCTGATTTTGAAAACTCTCTGCAATCCTTTAATTTCTAGTGCCATAATTGTATTTATATAGGGTTTAACAACATATCATTTCCATTTGTGCCTCGTCTTTCATGCGGTATTCCTCCGGGAAGTCGAGATATTCCGCGTAAGGGTCCTCACGCAGGAGCTCCCTGTCATGCTCGTCATCCTTGTCGAAGCCGTACTGTCCCATGTCCTGCGCTCGTGCCCCGTATTCGCTTTCCCCTTTGTTATCGGGAACGGTTTGCGTGGAAGCCGTTTGCGGTTGCGAAGGGACGGGTTGCAGCCATTGACCGTCGTATACCTGTGATTGCGGCATCTGTACCGGCTGGTGGAATTGTATGGTCTGCGGTCGGTTCACGGGCTGCTGACAGCCGGCCGGTGTACCATCCGATCCTGGTCGTGAAGCCACCTGTCCGTGTGGAACCTGTTGTGGTCGCGGGCCTTGTACCGACCGCGGAATCTGGTGGGGAGATTGGCGGGACGGTTGTTCGGGCGCGAACATCCGTATCTGTTCCCCTCCCTGATATCGGGGGGCATGACCGGGTACCAGTCGCGGCGCCACCGGTTGGATAACCTGTGCGGGCTGTGGTTCCGGCATTACCGGTTCCGCTCCGAAGAGACTGCCCTCGGACGCTTTTTTCTGTACCTCCGCTATCTTCACGTCAATCTCCTTCTGCTTGTCCGGCATGGCCAGCCGTTTTGCCTGTCTGAGCCAGGTCAACGCCTCGGAATAGCGTTTGCCGCCTGTGGCGTCCTCCGCCTTTTTAAGCAGCTTTTCCATCTTCTCCCGTTTCTTGCGTACCTCTTTTGATTCCTTCTCAGCTACGGACTTGGCCGCCTTGCTTTGTGATATGGCCTGTTCCGCTTGTTTCTCGAATGTTTCCAGGTTGGTAAGGATGCCCTGCGCCTTCTGTACGGGCGCGGTGATCGCTCCCAGGAATTCCATGTCCAGTTCTTCGTAAGTATTCGATAAACTCCCTCGTATATTGGGTAACGTATGTTCATAATGTCGTTTATTCATTTTATCGTTCTATGATTTATTGTTACATCAATTCAACCCAAAGATGTGCGGGTTCTATAGTAAT
>ENA-OQAA01001260-OQAA01001260.1-human-gut-metagenome-genome-assembly--contig:-NODE-1260-length-13540-cov-1.615746_pt1 | contig 13540 bp, 20 predicted proteins | sample MGYA00242489_ERZ504515 | MGnify/ENA primary metagenome ERZ504515 (study PRJEB26092, sample SAMD00036237) | human gut metagenome | host: Homo sapiens | study: EMG produced TPA metagenomics assembly of...
GGCAGAGGATCTGCTAGAATGATTTTGTAAGAAGTGCATGAACACAATGTAATTTTTGCTGCGTATAAAATTTCCTGCTTTCCATATACTACCCATACAACGCAAAATATGGAATAGTTAAAATGAATTAGAAATACAAATCAGGAGGAATTGGAAGATATGAAAGCAACAGGAATTGTGCGCCGTGTGGATGAACTTGGACGACTGGTGATCCCTAAGGAAATCAGAAGAACTATGCGTCTTGCAGAAGGCACACCGCTTGAAATTTTTACAGACAGGGAAGGACAGATTATTCTAAAAAAATATTCTCCAATGATGGAGTTAGGCAGCTTTGCAAAACAATATGCGGAGTCTGTTGCGCAGACCATGAATCAAAAGGTAGCAGTGTCTGACCGCGATCAGATCATTGCGGTGGCAGGCGGCGGAAAAAGAGAACTTCTTGGAAAAACAATAAGTAGGCAGCTCGAAGAAATGATCATCAATCGCGAAAACAGCATCCAGGCCGGATTAGATAAAAAGACAATTCCGCTGATAAGCGGAGACGAAGACAGCTACAGTGCACAGGCCATCTATCCGATTTGTTGCGAGGGAGACTGTATAGGTGCTGTCATTTTATATAGCCGCGAAAATCAAACTCATTTTAGCGAGACAGAATATAAAGCAGCTGCCTGCGCCGCTTCCTTCTTGGGAAAGCAAATGGAGGGGTGAGGCACCGAAGGTGAACCGTTGCATAACTTTTTTCTTTTAGGACTTGAAAAACCTTATAACGTGTGTTACAGTAAAAAAGCAATTAAAAAAGATAATGCAAAATGAGGAAAAAAGCGTGTAAGAGAAAGCAAAAGTCAGTTTTAGCTAAAGGATATTTTGCTAGTCTTACCGTGTGAGATGTAAGGAGGAGTTTCAAATGAACAAGAAGGAATTAGTAGCAGCAGTTGCAGAGCAGGCTGGATTAAAGAAGGTTGACGCAGAGAAGGCAATTGAGGCTTTCACTGCAGTAGTAGAAGGTGCATTAAAGGCTGGAGATAAGGTGCAGTTGGTTGGCTTTGGAACTTTTGAGGTAGCAGAGCGTCCAGAGAGAGAGGGAAGAAACCCGAGAAGTGGTGAGACCATGACTATCGCAGCATCTAAGAACCCGAAGTTTAAGGCTGGAAAGGCATTAAAGGATGCAATTAACGCGTAATGATTTTTAAAATCTGAGCGAAAAACGTGCAAAAATTCCCCCTAAAATGCATTTGCGTTGTAGGGGGAATTTTAACTAGAAGGAGATTGATATGCGTTTGGATAAGTATCTGAAAGTATCTCGCATCATTAAGCGCAGAACGGTAGCTAATGAAGCTTGTGACAGCGGACGCGTTATGCTTAACGATAAAGTGGCAAGAGCGAGCGCAGACGTGAAGGTTGGAGATGTTATAGAGATTGCCTTTGGTAATAAAACAGTTAAGGTGCGTATCACGAGTGTGCAGGAGACAATCCGTAAAGAAGATGCAAAGGAAATGTTTGAATATCTTTAAGAGCAATAGCATAATATCAGCGGCTCCCTAATATATTGGAATAGACCGGTATACCGGAAAATCCGATTGTTAGGGGGTCTTTTTTTGGAACAAAATCAAGATCAGGAATATATTGAGCGCGAACACTGTCTGATTTTAGAGCACAGAAGGAGCTTAAAAATCACCGGTGTAACTGATGTGATTGCGTATGACGAACATATCATACAAATAAATACGACAGACAAGGCACTAGAAATACGTGGTGATGGTCTTCATATGAAGCAGCTGGCATTAGACAAGGGGATCATTGAGGTGGAGGGCTGTGTGAACAGTCTGGAATATCAGGAGCAAAAAGGCCAAAGTCAGGGGGAATCATTTTGGAAGAGGCTGCTAAGGTAATCGGAGGTGTTGCAGGCGAGCTTGTGTTTTTTATGCGGTCATTTCTGCTAGGATTTTTGATGCGGCTTGGCTACGAGCCGATTATTTTTTTTCGCCGTGTATTTCGTCAGCCAAAGCTTCTTTTGGACGTGCAGGATGTATTGTTTTGGACGTTTGGAAGTTTTTTGATGTTTGGTCTTTTATTTCGGGAGAATAATGGAACACCGAGACTTTTTCTCTGATTGGAATTGCAGCTGGGATGGCATTGTATCAGCTTGGTCCGGCAAAGCTGACAGGCAGTCTGTTTTGTAAGATTAGAAAAAAACGACTTAAAATGCAAAGAAGATGCCACGCATGGCGAAAAAAACGTCTGGAGAGGCGAAAAATGGAAAAAAAGAGGTTGAAAAAGACACAAAAAGAAAGTATGATAAAAGAAAAGGATAAACATAGCCGCAATAAGAGAGGTGAGAATATTGACAGGAAAGATGGCAGCCCGAAGGAGAGCCAATCGCAAATGGATCGCACTGGCACTTGTGACAGTAGTACTGTTAAGCGTGATGACCTGGATTGGTGGAAACAGTTTGGCAGAGCAAAACGCCCAGAATCTGGCACAGCAGCAGCTCCTCGAGGAAAAGATTGCCGAGGAAGAGGCGCGAAGCAAAGAACTCGATGAGTACAGCGAGTACATGAAAACCGATGAATTTGCTGAATGGTATGCAAAGGAAAAGTTAGGCTTGATCCATAAAAACGAGATCATATTTAAGGGTGAATGATGTGCCGTATCGTGGAAACGCGAAGCGGCACTTTTTTTAATCGCACCGTCTTTTCGACAGACATTTCAAAAAAACTAAGCTATGATAAAAGAGCAGCTGATAAACAATTGTGTTTTCAGAAATGGAGGTCGAAAGCAAGTGGAAGGTCTGGAAAGATGGCAAATAATCAGATGAAAAAAATGGGCATAGGGCGACTTGGCCTAATTTTTTTATGATCGGCGGAATGCTTTTTGTTGTGTTAAGAAGTGGGCAGGCAACATATCTGGTCATACAGGTAGTACTGCTTTTTAGTGCACTCTTTTTTGGATATAGGTTTGGACCAGGAGCAGGTGCAATTGCTGGAAGCATAAGTGGAATTATGCTTTCTCTTGTGAGCGGTGAGGCAGCGCAGATTGGCATATTGTGTCTTCTTGGCATTTTCTCCGGCGCATTTCGTAGTTTAGGCAGGATGGCTAGCGTGACAGCATGTGCAGCGGCAGCTTTTGGCGTTGGAATTGTATATTCTCCGGCTATTTTATTTCAGACGATGGAGTCTGTTTTGGCAGTTGGTGTTGTATTTTTATTGCTTCCTGAAAAACTTACATGTCCGCAAAAACAAAATTTGCTTAAGGAAGATTGTGGATTTAATGAACAAGAAAGCATACCAGTATGGCAGGCTGCGGTAGAAGATATGGCAGGAGAAGGATTGCCGGCATTGGCGCAGACCTTTTCGCAGCTTTCTTCTATGTATCGAGAAGAAGATGTAGCAAAGGATCCATTTGAAACTGACTGGCGCATGCGTTATCTTGAACTGCGTCAGCTTTTGTCAGAACAATTTTTTGAGTGTGCGCAGATGCTTTTGGAAACAGTCGGGCAGATGCAGGAAAAAGAAGAGTTGTCCGGAGCTGTGCGTGAGAATCTGGAAAAGAAGCTGCTATGGGCAGGTGTAGAGGCAAAGCGAATCTACATGACTGAAAATAAAAATGGAGCCAGACAGCTAATTATGGCGCTCAGTGCCAAAAGTGCACGCTGTATTTCAATGAAGCTTGTCTGCGAGCGCATTGAAGAGGTTCTTGGCAAACGCATGGTGCTGTGTGCAAATCAGCCGCTTCTTGTATCATCAGTGACGCGTTGGGTTCGTTTTGAAGAGGAGTGTCCATACTTTGTGCTTTTTGGCACTGCATCTAGCTGTAAAAGCGGAAATGATATTTCAGGAGACAGCTTTTCGTGCATGGAGCTGTCAAATGCAAAAAAGGTTCTTCTTTTATGCGATGGAATGGGAAGCGGAAGTGTTGCAGGAAAGGAAAGTGCGGGAGTCACAGAGCTTGCAGAATCACTTTGCGAGGCAGGCTATTCGCCGTCACTTCTCATTCGTGTGATTAACAGTGCACTGATGATTCAAGCAAAGGAACATCCTGTCACAATTGATTTAACAGTTATTGACTGTGCAAACGGTATATGCGAGCTTACAAAATCCGGTGCAGCCGTCACTTTTTTAAAGCGCGGCACACAGACGATGCAGGTTGGTGCAGACAGTATGCCGGCAGGAATATTGCAGGAGCACGCACCGATGGAAAAAATACTTCGTCTAAAGGATGGAGATATTATTATTATGGTTAGCGATGGTGTGCTAGAAGAAATACCTGGCTACGATAAGGAGGAGACGATGTGCCGCTTTTGTGAAAAGCTAGAAGAAAACAATCCAAAGGAGATTGCAAAAAAAATCTTGGCATTTGCAGGAAATACAAAAAATGCCAGAGACGACAGAACAGTGCTTGTAGCTGGTTTCTGGAAAAAATAAAGGAGATAAAAATGATTCCACACGATAAATTTATAGATAAAATCAAGCAATACATTGATGAAAAAAAGCTGTTTTCCTTCGGTGATCATGTCATCATAGGCTTGTCAGGAGGCGCAGATTCTGTCTGTCTTTTATTGGTACTAAAACGATTGCAGCAAATATATAATCTTTCAATAACAGCAATTCATGTTCATCACGGCATACGTGGTGAGTCAGCAGAGCATGATCTTAAGTTTTCAAGACAGCTTTGCGAAAAAGAAGAAATTGAGTTTGTTGAAAAAAGATGTGATGTGCCGGCTCTTGCAGCGAAGTATCATCTGACTGAGGAGGAGGCAGGGCGTCGTGTCCGTTATGAAACATTTGAGTATGAAGCAAAAAAACGCGGTGCATCTGTAATTGCAGTGGCACATCATATGGATGATCAGGCTGAGACAGTGCTAATGAATCTGCTGCGTGGAAGCGGGATTCGTGGATGTAGCGGAATACCTTGTAAGCGCAGCTTGTCAGACAAGGGAGATATCGTTGTCGTGCGTCCGCTTTTAGGTATGAGAAGAGAGGCGATTGAAGCATGGCTTATAGAAAATGGGCAGGGATGGTGCATTGATGAGACAAACCTGACAGATGACTATCTCAGAAGCCGTATCAGAAACAGGCTTCTGCCGCTTCTTTCAAGTGAATATAATGCGCAGGCTGCTGAGCACATAGCATGTGCAGCGGGTGATTTTTCTGAGGCAGAGGAATATCTTAGAGATCAGGCACAGGCACTTATTTCGTCATGGCATTGTGTCTTGCATAAGCAAATGATGCTTCCTGTAAAAGAGCTTAAGAAACAAAAACCAATTTTACAGCGATATCTGATTCAGGAGGCAATTTCGCATACAGGAGGAGTAAAAGATATAACTAGGACACATATTGAATCTGTTATAGGGCTGTTGTCAAAGCGCACAGGAAGCATGGTAAATCTGCCGCAAAGACGTAAGGCACGTATTCAATATGAGTTTTTAATCATAGAAAAAGAGAGCTTTTCAGAGCATAAAGAAGAAAATCAGGATTTACAATCGCCAAACAGCAAAATTGGTAAGGCTGTTTACTCAATTTTCCCCGTTTGTGAGAAAAAAAATTCCACAAACTTGTTGTGTAAACTGGTTTGATTATGATACAATAAAAGAAGGATTGCTTATGCGTAGAAGAAGGCCGAAAGACCGTATTTGCATTGATACAAAGGGTAATACGCAAAAGCTTTCCGACTGCATGATTAATGCTAAAATTCCTGCTGCAAAGCGGGATCAGATTCCTATTCTGGCATCTGGAAGCCGTGTTTTGTGGATTGCAGGAGTCGCATGGCCGAAGATTGTAAAATCACCAAACATACAAGGCTGGTGCTTGAAGTTAGAACAGTGCAGTGATCATCGCATACGATAGTCAGAAAATTGACTCAAAACTATAAAAATAAAAAAGCAGAGGAGTGCAAAAATGGGAGATAAGATTCGTGTAATGTATTCTGAAGAAGAAGTCGACAAGAGAATCCGCGAGCTGGGAGAGCAGATCAGCAAACGCTATGAGGGAAAGACGGTTCACATGATTTGTGTATTAAAGGGCGGCGTATTTTTTATGTGTGAACTTGCAAAGAGAATTACCGTTCCGGTAACTATGGACTTTATGTCCGTATCAAGCTATGGTGCTGGTACAAAGTCAAGCGGTATCGTAAAGATTGTCAAGGATCTGGATCAGTCTATTGAGGGAAGAGATGTATTGGTAGTTGAGGATATTATTGATTCTGGAAGAACACTCAGCCATCTGATGAAGATCTTAAACGAGAGAAAGCCATCCAGCATTTGTCTGTGTACTCTTCTTGACAAGCCAGAGCGTCGCGAGTTGATGATGTAAATGTCGACTATACAGGTTTTCAGGTACCGGATGAGTTTGTAGTTGGCTACGGATTAGACTATGATCAGCTGTACCGCAATCTGCCGTATGTAGGTGTGGTTGAGACTGAGTAAATATTTGCAGAAACGAGGAGTAAATTGAAAAAGTCAAATGGAATAATCGCATATACCATTATTATTGCAATTGTAATTGCATTAATTTTCTTCTTTCAGCGTTCTCTTTATACGCAGACTAATGTGACATACTCGCAGTATCGTTCATTTGTGGAAGAAGAAAAAATCGCTCAGGCACAGATTGAACAAAATGCGAAGGTGCCGACGGGCAGTGTGTTGTTTTTTGTCAGTGGTTCATCGACAGAATATCGTGTATTCGTATCAGATGTCAATGCTGAGTTAGACCGTCTGCAGGATAACGGTATAAAAGTTACCCTGACAGCAGTTAAAGAAAATTATTTCCTAAATACACTTCTTCCTGTACTTATTTTAGTCATAGGAATAAGCTTTGTGTTCGTAGCAATGACAGGCCGTATGGCAGCACCGGGAGGTGGTAGCGGAGGCGGTCAGAGCATGGCAAACTTCGGAAGAAGCAGAGCTGTTATGGAAACAGGCGGCTCCAAGAAGTTTTATTTAAGGATGTTGCCGGTCTTCAAGAGGAGAAGGAAGAACTTGAGGAAGTGGTGGATTTTCTTAAAAATCCAAATATGTACACAAGCCTTGGCGCCAGAATCCCAAAGGGTATCCTTTTAGTAGGCCCTCCGGGAACAGGAAAACATTGCTTGCAAAGGCAGTTGCCGGTGAAGCAGGCGTGCCGTTTTTCTCAATCTCTGGTTCAAACTTTGTAGAGATGTTTGTCGGTGTCGGTGCATCACGTGTACGAGATTTGTTTGAACAGGCAAAGAGAAATGCACCTTGCATCATTTTTATTGACGAGATCGATGCCGTAGCCAGAAGAAGAGGAACAGGTCTTGGCGGCGGTCATGATGAGAGAGAACAGACATTGAACCAGATGCTGGTAGAGATGGATGGTTTTGGTGTCAATGAGGGAATCATCGTTATGGCAGCAACAAACCGTGTCGATATTCTTGATCCGGCTATCCTTCGTCCGGGACGTTTTGACCGTAAGGTGGCAGTAGGACGTCCAGATGTAAAGGGACGAGAAGAAATTTTAAAGGTACACACAAAGAATAAGCCGCTTGGCTCAGATGTAAACTTAAGACGTGTTGCGCAGACAACAGCAGGATTTACCGGAGCAGATCTGGAAAATCTGATGAATGAGGCTGCGATCAATGCGGCAAAGAGCAAACAGGGCTACATCAGCCAGCGCGATATAGAGCAGTCCTTTGTTAAGGTGGGAATTGGTGCAGAGAAGCACTCTAAGGTCATCAGCGACAAGGAAAAGCGCATCACAGCATACCATGAGTCAGGCCATGCAATTTTGTTCCATGTATTGCCGCATGAAGTCAGGTACACACCATTTCAATTATTCCAACTGGAATGGGTGCGGCAGGCTACACAATGCCGCTTCCAGAGGCGGATGAGATGTTTATGACAAAGAAGCGCATGGAAGAAGATATTATCGTAGCATTTGGTGGTCGTGTTGCCGAGGAATTGATATTTGGCGATGTCACAACAGGAGCATCACAGGATATCAAGCAGGCGACAGCGACAGCCCGTGCAATGGTTGTAAAATATGGTATGTCAGAACGTCTTGGAACCATCAACTATGAGGACAGCGGTGAGGAAGAAGTATTCCTCGGCAGAGATCTGGGACATGCAAGAAGCTACAGTGAAGATGTTGCCAGAGAAATTGATATAGAAGTGAAGCGTATTATTGATGAGGCATATGCACAGGCAAAGACGATTATTACTGAGCATATGGACGTGCTTCACCGCTGTGCACAGGTATTAATCGAGCGTGAAAAAATTGGAAACGCGGAGTTTGAGGCGATCTTTGATGGAAGGGAGCTTCCAGAGCCGGGTGCAGAGCAGACATCTCTCATGTCAGGTATGCCATCAGAAGGCAGATAATAACGCACGATTAAAGGAGCCACGAAAAAAATGCAGTTCAGTGATATATTAGTAAAAAATGCATTATTTTGTGATGAAACAGAAGATTACCGTACTCCGGCAGAGCCGGAGGCGGGCGACTCTGTTGTCATCCGCTTTCGGACATTGGCCAATAACGTGGACAATGTCTATTTGATTTCAAGAAAAAGTGAAATCAAAATGGAAAAGGTCAGAACAGAAGGTTTGTTTGACTTTTATGAGACACAGATAAGCGTTGGAAGTACGGCTTATCTATATTACTTCGAGATCGAAAAAGGCAGAGATATCTGTTATTATAATAAATTAGGATGTACAACGAATTTGCGCCAGAAGTATGCATTTAGAATCACACCGGGCTTTCATACGCCAGAGTGGGCAAAGGGTGCAGTATTTTATCAGATTTATGTGGATCGTTTCTACAACGCAGATCCTTCCAATGATGTTCTCTCAGGTGAGTATTACTATGTAGGATCACAGAGTGAGCGCGTAACTGATTGGGATAGTCTTCCGGCAAATCTTGATATTGGACGTTTCTATGGAGGTGATCTTCAGGGTGTGCGCGCAAAGCTTGACTATTTACAGGAGCTTGGCGTTGAGGTCATCTACTTTAATCCGCTGTTTGTCTCTCCGTCTAATCACAAATATGATATTCAGGATTATGATTATATTGATCCGCATTTTGCAGTTATCAAAAAGGATGAGGGCGAGCTTCTTAAAGAAGATGAGAAGGAAAACAAAAAGGCAAGTCGTTATATCTGCCGTGTGACCTCTAAAGAAAATTTAGAGGCATCAAATGAATATTTTGCAGAGCTTGTAAAAGAAATTCATGCAAGAGGCATGAAGGTTATTCTTGACGGTGTATTCAATCACTGTGGTTCCTTCAATAAATGGCTTGACAGAGAGTGTATTTATGAAGGACAAAAAGGATATGAGCCAGGTGCATATGTATCTGAGTCAAGCCATATCTACGACTTTTTTGGTTTTACTGGAGGCGTGTGGCGTATAATAAGAATTATGAGGCTGGTGGGGACATGATACACTGCCAAAGCTTAACTATGAAGGTTCAAAGGAATTATATGACTATATTCTTCGTATTAGGAAAAAAAATGGGTCAGTAGCACCTTATAATGTAGATGGCTGGCGTCTTGACGTGGCAGCGGATCTTGGTCATAGTATTGGTGTTAATCACCAGTTCTGGAAGGATTTTAGAAAGTCTGTCAAGAAAGCAAATCCAGAGGCAATTATTTTGGCTGAGCACTATGGTGATCCAAGCAGCTGGATGCGCGGTGATCAATGGGATACAGTCATGAACTATGATGCATTTATGGAGCCAATCACTTGGTTTTTGACAGGTATGGAAAAGCATAGTGATGAGTTTCAGGCTGAATGGTATGGAAATGGAGACAAGTTTTTCCGTACAATGGAACACAATATGAGCAAGTTCCAGCGCCAGTCACTAGACGTTGCTATGAATGAGCTGTCAAATCATGATCATTCTCGTTTCCTTACAAGAACAAACCGTACTGTCGGACGTATTGCGACGAATGGAGCTAAAGCCGCAAATGAAAATGTGGAAAAGTGCATTCTTCGCGAGGCAGTTGTCATGCAGATGACTTGGCCAGGCGCACCAACTGTTTATTATGGAGATGAGGCTGGTATGGTTGGCTGGACTGACCCAGACAACAGAAGATCTTATCCGTGGGGAAAACAAGACTGGGAACTTATAGAGTTTCATAAGGATATGATTCGTATCCACAAAAAATATGAGTGCTTTAGAAGTGGTTCCTATAAGTCGATTGCAAGCGGTTCTCACTGGATTTGCTATGGCAGATTTAATAAAAAGCTGCAGGCAGTTATTCTTATTAATAATAGAAGAGAGACGCTTACAGTAGATCTTCCAATATGGCAGATTGGTATTTTGGAAAATGCATGTTTAAAGCGTGTGATCCAGACAACACAGTCAACCTACAATGTCGGTGAAGTTATGGAGCGTGCCGAGGATGGTATTCTTCATGTGACTGTAGGACCGCAGACAGCAAGTGTGTATATTGCCGCGAAAAACGTAGAATAAAACTAAATAGCATGAAAAACCAGTGGGTGTAACACAAAGAACAGTAATATTTTTGTTTGTCCCCACTTGGTTTTTTATTTGCGTTTATGTGGATTGATTGACAGCAGATGCTTCATAGTGGTAAGATACCGATATACAAGCTTGGGGAAGGAGACTGCCATGAAACAGCACAGACAAAGAAATGGACAAGAGGGAATAGCGATGATTATTGTGGTGTGTATCATGGCAGTTCTTGTTATGATGTCGCTTGCACTTCTTCTGGCCTCCTCAGTTATGACACAAAATGCGGGACGAGTAAAGGATCAGGAGCAGTCAAGAATACTTGCTGTATCGCTTGCAGATGAGCTGGAAAAAGAGTTAACGGTGACACCATCACAGCAGGAAAAACACAGGCTAGTGGAACTATCTTAGAATTTGTCAACAGCAAGATCATTTCAGGAAGCTGGCCATCTGGTGAAGAACAGACATTTTCATTGGACAGCAGTGCACTGAATCAGGCAAATGAGCTGTCAGCGCAGGCAACGCTTAGCTGGGAGGAGGGAGAAATGGCTATACGGATGCATCACTTTATATAACGGTGCACTGCATATATCATAACATGCCATTTTCTGTTACTACAATCTATAATGCTTATACTGCTTATGCAGCGGATGATGAGAATCAAAATGAGGATGTGCAGGATACTCTTTATTGGATCCGCTCAGAGCGAAGGTAGGTGATGCGGGATATGATTAAAAAAATGACAGGCAGAAGGCAGACTAAGTATAAACGACTAAGTCAAAGATGCGTAAACAATAAAAAGGGTGTAAGCTTAGTAGGCGTCGTCGTGGCATTTTTGCTACTGATGATAATAATGCTGATGTTTCAAAAGTCTTTGAAAGTTTCGGGAAATCTTATTGCGCGTTCTGTAGATATACGAAAAGAAGAACAGGAGCTAATAGGAGACTATTATAAAAACAGGACTAGTCCGACAATACGGAATCTGTAAGCTGTGTTTTTTCTGGAGAAGACGGCAGCTTTACATTAAATACTAAATGGAGCAGCTACAGCAGGCAAAATGCATCAATCTTTTACTTTGGAGATGGAACAACTGGATATGAAAATCGTTCATCAGCCATGTCAGATGGAGGTGATGAGCAGTGAAGAAGATAAAAGACAATAGGCGCGGAAGCACACTTGTTGAGGTTATTGTTACATTTGCGCTGATTGGTATGTTTTTACTGGCAGCAACAACTGCAGTTTCTGCTGCAATGAATGCGTTTTACAGGATGGAATCTTTATCAAGGGCAATTGTAGTCAGTGACACAATTCTTGATAAGGCACAAGGAGAGCTTTCATTAGCAAGTGCAGATGGAGCATTACTTTGTCTGGGTGGTGAATCAAGTGGTGATGATTGGTGGAAAACAATATGCTTTTACTCAGCAAATGGAAATCCTGTGCGCATGGAAAGTGAAGCTTCTGGTGATGGAAAGGGACGTTTTTCGCTATACTACTATCCTGTGGAGAACGATTCGTCACAAGGCACAGACTGGACTTTTGATGAAAAATTCTATCAGGGCTTTTGGATTGATAATCTTTCATTTAGGTGGAATGGAACAGAAGAAGAACCAGATAATATCATAGAGGTTCGTTTGACACTGACAAATGGAAATACCTCATACAGCCAAACACGCTTTGTACAGTGTACAAATTTCTTCCGACCATCACACTTTGCACGCATTCATACGGGAGTTACATTTTAAAGACTGACATCTGTAGTTACAGTTCATGCAACGTTCAATATTTACAGCAGAGCCCGAAGGTAAATGGCTTTCACGAGGAGACATTTGAAGCAGGTCTTTCAAAGTAATGTATAATAAGCTGGAAAGTTTACCTTGAATTTACAAAAAAAAGATGTAGAATTAAAAAAGAAGCAGTATAGTAGTGACTTAATGATGTCAAAGTAAAATAGCAAAAGCACAAAAGACAAGCAAAAATTTGCGGAAAGGCATGGTAATAAGATGGCACTAGTTTTTATTGTAGAGGATGACAATGATATTCGTCAGATTGAGGCATATGCACTTAAATGCGGCGGTTTTGAAATTTGAAGAATTTGAGGATGCAAAAGCACTTTACGAGAGATTGGAAAAGAAAACGCCAGATCTTTTTTTGCTTGATGTTATGCTGCCGGATGAGGATGGCTTAGAAATTGTAAAGAAGCTTAGGCAATGCCGCAGACAAAGCATTTGCCAGTTATGATGGTAACGGCAAAGACTACAGAGCTTGATAAGGTGCGCGGTCTTGACATAGGAGCAGATGATTACATGACAAAGCCATTTGGCATTATGGAGTTGTTGTCACGTGTGAAGGCATTGCTTCGCCGTAGTGCAGGTGCGCAGACAAAGCGTCTTGAGGTTGGAAATCTGGTATTAGATGATGAGCGTCATATCGTGACGGTAAATGGAGAAAACTGCGAGCTTACATTTAAAGAGTATGAGCTTTGAAGCTTCTTATGGCTAATTGCGGTATGGTACTGACAAGAGAGGTAATCATGGAACGTGTGTGGGGAACTGACTTTGAAGGAGAGTCCCGTACACTCGATATGCATATTAAAACGCTGCGCCAGAAGCTTGGCGAGGAAGGTTCAATGATTAGAACAGTGCGAAATGTAGGATATTTGTTGGAAAAGGATTAAAAGCTTTTATAATATTAAAAAAGTGCGTGTAAAAGATGAAAAACCATTTTTTACACGCATTTTTTACACGTCTCGCCTTGTACTTAAAAATTGGACAATGCTTCCAATCATAGCAAGAGATAAAAAAGCACCGTAGAAGATTGTGATCTGTTCGAATTTTAAAAGCTTAAATAAAATTTGTACCGTGCCAAGTGCACCGCAAAAGGCAGTGACGAAAATTATGATGGGTTTTTGAAGCTTTATGCAGATCACACCAGCGACAATTCCAAGAATCAAGCTGATTATGCCGGCCATCACGTTTGAAAGTGAAGGGACAAATGAAACCAGAAGACCGCATGAAAAGACTGAAACAAGAATTAAGAACGACAAAAAATGTGGACAAAAGAATTAGCTGGTTGCCAAAAAGCCAAGTATAAGACCAAGAATCAGTGCACTTAAAAGA
>ENA-OQAA01001261-OQAA01001261.1-human-gut-metagenome-genome-assembly--contig:-NODE-1261-length-13539-cov-1.878542_pt1 | contig 13539 bp, 13 predicted proteins | sample MGYA00242489_ERZ504515 | MGnify/ENA primary metagenome ERZ504515 (study PRJEB26092, sample SAMD00036237) | human gut metagenome | host: Homo sapiens | study: EMG produced TPA metagenomics assembly of...
GGCTAACGGTGCGTGATCTTTTAATGGGAAAGCAATAGTAAGGATATTGATATTGAAATCCATGGTGTAACAGCGAACGAAGGCTAGAGAATATTCTTGATGGGCTTGGCTCTAGAACTGAGATGGGTGCAAGCTTTGGTGTGTATGGTCTTAGAGGATACGATATCGACATTGCCATGCCACGTCAGGAGGAGGCGACAGGACGAGGACATAAAGATTTTAAAATATATGTAGATCCATTTCTTGGAACATATAAAGCCGCAATGCGCCGCGATTTTACAATCAATGCCATGATGCAAGATGTGCTGACTGGAGAGATCATTGATCACTTCGGCGGTCAGGAGGATCTAAAAAAGGAGTGCTTCGTCATGTAAACCCTCACACCTTTGCAGAAGATTCGCTTCGTGTGCTTAGAGCTGCGCAATTTGCCGCACGCTTTTCATTTTCTATTGCGCCAGAGACTATTGAATTATCTCGAACAATGGATTTGACAACATTAGCCCATGAGCGTGTGATGAGTGAGCTTGAAAAAGCTTTGTTAAAGGCTGCGCATCCATCCATTTTCTTTGAACAGATGCACAAAATGAATCAGCTTGACGACTGGTTTTTACATTTAACACAGCTTATTGGAGTAAAGCAGCCTAAAAAGTATCACCCTGAGGGAGATGTGTGGAATCACACTATGCAGGTACTTGACAGTGCAGCCTTACTTCGAAGCAAGGCAGAAAATCCTCTTGGATTTATGCTGACAGCAGTAGTACACGATTTTGGAAAAATTATATCAACAACAGAGGAGAATGGAGAAATTCATTCTTATGGTCATGCAAAAAAAGGGCGATCCTCTTGTAAAAGAATTTTTAGAGCGCATTACAAATGAGACAAAGCTGATCCGTTATGTGAGAAATCTTGCATCACTTCATATGAGACCTTACGAGCTTGCCAGAGAGCAAGCCGGGAAAAAGGCAACAAATCAGATGTTTGACAGTGCAACAGTGCCATCTGATCTGATTCTTTTTTTCAACGGCCGATCAGATGGGAAAGGGAAAAGGGCAAGTTATTCCAGAATATGAAGACTTTTTAAAGGAGCGTCTTGACTGGTATCAGTACACGATGGCGCAGCCATGTGTGATGGGAGCTGATTTAATTAAGGCTGGATTAAAGCCGGGACCAAAATTTAGTGAAATTCTCGCATACTCACATGATCTTCATCTTTCAAACGTGCCAAAAGATGAAGCGTTGGCCAAAACGCTTGCATTTGCGCGAAGACTTGCATAAGTGTTAAAAATGACACAACAACTTATACAATATGCACAAAATACAAAGGGTGTTGTACTGCAAAAAGACAGAAAATAAGAAGAAACTTTACATTTTTACAAAAGTCAGATATACTAACGATAGTGCAAGTTTTATAGCGCGGAAAGGAGGAATAGTAAGTTGATACGATATTGTGAAGAGAAAAAGCTGTTTCAGCTGGACACAATAAACACAACTTATGTAATCGGGTTAACACAAGAAGGATATGTAGGTCATGTATATTATGGAGACAGACTTTTTGGTGAAGCAGTCAGCACACTGCTTCGCACAGAGGAGCCGCCATTTACCCCATCGAAAAATTTGAGAGAAAAGTCTGCTTTTCTTGATTTCTTTCCAATGGAATATCCGACTGGCGGGATCGGTGATTACAGAGAGAGCTGTCTTGATGTGCGAAATGAAGCAGGAAGCAAGGCAGCAGAAATTCTTTATTTCTCCCACGTCATCACAAATGGTAAGCCTCGCTTAGAAGGTCTTCCAGCATCATTTGGAAATGACGACGAAGTACAGACACTTGTGATTACTTGTAAGGATTTGGTACTTGGTCTGTCCGTTGATCTAATGTATTCTGTTTTTGAGAAGGAAGATGTAATTGTCCGCAGTACACATGTCACCAATGAAGGTTCACAGACGCTTCGTTTGGAGAAGGTTTACAGCGCTTGTCTGGATATGGACAATGAAAACTTCGAACTTTTAAATCTGCATGGCTCATGGGCAAGAGAGCGCCACATTCAAAGACGTGAGCTCGCTTACGGAAAGCAGCTGATGTCCTCATTAAAGGGAGAATCCAGTCATCAGGAGCATCCGTTCCAGGCACTTGTCACAAAGGGGTGCGATCAGGAACACGGTAAGGTTTACGCAATGCATTTTGTGTATTCTGGAAACTTTATCGCGCAGACAGAACGTACACAGTTTGACATGGTGCGTATGGTCATGGGAATTTCAGCTGAGGAATTTTGCTGGCAGCTTACGCCTGGTTCATCATTCCAGGCACCAGAGGTAGTTTGTGTTTACTCCTCAGAGGGTCTTGGAAAGATGTCCAGAAGTTATCACGATTTTTATCGAAGCCATATGATTCGCAGTCCGTATAACCATAGCAAGCGTCCGATCCTGATCAATAACTGGGAGGCGACATATTTTAATTTCGACACACAAAAGCTTCTTGCAATTGCAAAGGAAGCAAAGGCGTGCGGAATTGAAATGCTCGTCATGGATGATGGATGGTTTGGTCATCGAAATAATGATGACAGTTCACTTGGCGACTGGAAGGTAAACACAGATAAGATCAAGGGCGGCCTGAAATATCTTGTTGATGAGGTTAACAATATTGGTCTGGAGTTTGGTATCTGGTTTGAGCCGGAGATGATTTCTCCTGATTCAGATCTGTATCGTGCGCATCCGGATTGGGCAATCCATATCGACGGCAGAGCTGCAACACAGAGCCGCTGCCAGTATGTGCTAGACTTATCACGAAAGGAAGTAAGAGACTATGTTTACGATCAGGTTTCTGCTATCCTTCACAGTGCAAATATCCGCTACGTTAAGTGGGACATGAATCGTCAGTTAAGCGACCTTGGAAGCAGCTATCTGTCAGCAGATCATAAAGAAGAGCTGTTCCACCGCTATGTTTTGGGCGTTTACGAGCTGCAGGAGCGTCTTGTCACAGAGTTTCCAAATCTGCTTTTAGAAAATTGTTCTGGCGGCGGTGCAAGATTTGATCCAGGTATGCTGTATTACTCGCCGCAGATCTGGTGCTCAGATGATACAGATGCAATTGAGCGTCTGCTTATTCAGGAGGGAACTTCACTGATTTATCCGCTTTGCTCAATGGGTGCACATGTAAGCGACTGCCCGAACCATACAGTCGGAAGAGTTACCCCATTTGAGACAAGAGGTCACGTGCACTTGCCGGAACCTTTGGATACGAGCTTGATGTAACAAAGATTCCGAAAGAAGACCGGGAACAGATTCCACAGCAAATTGCGATGTACCATAAATATCATGAGCTTGTTCGTGAGGGTGATTATTATCGCATCGCATCCTACAGTGAGAATCATCTGTACGATTGTTGGGCTGTATCGGCAAAGGATAAGAGCGAAGTGCTTGTCACCTACGTTCAAGTTCTTTCAACGCCAAATGTACACAGCAGAAAACTTTATTTAAAAGGCTTTGAGCCACAGGCCGTATATCGTCTCGAAGAGACAGGAGAAACCTTTACAGGAGAAATTCTGGAAAAATACGGCTATCTGATTCGTCCATTATGGGGCGATTTTCGCAGCAAACTGCTGCACTTTACAAAGATTTAGATGTAAAACAGAAACTAAAAATATTGCGAATGCGTACTATGATACAAAAAGTATCAAGTGGTAAATGTGACACTTGTCTTTTTATTACTGGTGTAGTAAATTCTAGGTGTGAAATTCCTATTGGAGGAGACAGGTATCTGGTACGCGTAGAAAGGTGTGTCAGAATATGGAGAGAGAACCATTAAGTGCTTGTGAAGCTATGATTATGAAAGTAATCTGGGATCAAAAAGGAGATATTTCAGTTCCGGAGCTGATTGATTTGATCCAGGAGCGTTACAAGAGAGATTACAAGAGAACAACAGTAGTAACCTTCCTTACCCGCTTAAACGGAAAGGGTTTCATTAGCTCTCGCCGTGCAGGCAGAATTTCTTATATTCACGCAGAAAAGAGCGAGGAAGAATACAAGGCAAAGCTCTCAGCGCGCGAGGTTAATTTCTGGTTCGACGGCAAGCCGGCCGAGTTCATCGCAGCACTTTCAAACAACCAGTCTCTTTCTAAAGAAGATATCAAACAGATAAGAGGCTTGTTGGATGAAATGGATCAATGATGTAGTATTTGCAATTTTGGCAGCACATGTCTGGGGCAGCCTGATGCTATTTGTTTGGCTGCAGGCAGTAAAACGACTAGAGAACAAAGGATATACGCGGCTATTATTTTATCTGCTGCGTGCCGTAATTGTGGCATATCTTTTGCCTCTGGGACTAGGAGTAGTATTGATAATCAATGAGGCAATGGCAGTCTTTAATGGAACCTTGTTTCGGATTACTCCAGTTATTTCAATGATTGGTTTATTGCTATTTGTGATATGGATTTTAGGCTTTTTCGCAAATTTTGAATCGCTGCAGGAAAAATGGGATATGACGAGGCACTGCTTTAGCGATGCACTTCCGGCATCAAGAGAGCGGCAGCTGCGCTTTCAGGAAATCTGCAGACAGACAAAAATGCGTCCTGGACGCGTTATGTTATGTGAGAAGGCAGGGATTCGCTGCGGCGGAATCACCGTTGGCGTTATCCATCCAAAGATTGTGCTGCCAGAAGGCAAAACGGATGAATTTGTGGAGCGTGTTACAATGATTCACGAACTTGTCCACTACACACGCAAAGATATTTGGTTTTTGACGGCAGCAAAGGTCGTTGAGGCTATCCACTGGTTCAATCCATGGACAAGAGGTCTGGCAGCACAGATGAGTCAATGGAATGAATATGCCTGTGACTGGGAGTCTGCAATAAATACCTGGGAAATATTAAAGCATATTTAGAGGTATTGTATCGTGTCTCTATGCAGGGACAGGACGATAAGGCAGACATGTATTCCTCAATAGGAACGCAGCCTATGAAGTTAATCGGGAGGATGGAAAAAATGATCAATATGAAAAATGCAATGAAAAGACCAAAATTCTTTGGCGTACTCGCAGCAGTCGCTGTTTCATTTACCTCAGCAGGATCTGCACTCGCTTCAACTAGTATCTTAGCAGGAGGATATCGTGCGCTGTATGAATTGACAGATGTGGAAGAAGACGAAGCTGGCATTCAGGTACTTGGAGATATAAATGTAACTGCAGATAATACAGTTCCTCAGGATAACAGTAATATCAATCCAGAAGATTATGTAAATACAGGCATTGAATTTATTGATGTGCTTCCAATTAATGGGTATACCTCTGAGAAGGATCAAAGTGATATTGAGTTAGCTGCATCTGCTAATTTTAGCTGGAATCTTCCAACTGATTATATTAAAAGCACAAAGGACTTTTGGGAAACTAGTTCACATCATATTGCAGTAAGTGGAACGATTACGCCAACTGGAAAAATTCTTCGCGTAGGTATCATTGAGCCAGATGGAATCCGCAGATGTATTTATGCGACGGGAAATTTTTCTTATAATTTCCCACTCGATAAGACGGGCTTTTACAGTGTCTACGCCATCAACGACAACAGCGAAGTAGTAAACCTGACAGGTCATTATGGTTCATATTAACTTAACCTTCGCAGAGTCAAAAGAGCATACAAGCAGGGGGAGCGCAGCAAAGAGGGCAAAGTTTAGACATAAGGCAACGTGACAGCAAAAAAGCTGCGGGATAGAATATAATAAAGCAAAACAGCTATCTGATATCAAAAAGGTATCGGGTGGCTGTTTTTTTAAACTCAGAATAAGAGAACTGACTGCGTCAGTGAAAATATTTTTTTCATCAAGGATTCTCCTAAAAAAGCCGAATAAATACATGTACAGAGCTGCCCGTAAATGATAAGATGATACTGTTCGCGGACTCGTGAACTATAAAAAATAAAAGAGAGGGATGAAAAATGGGCAAGCTACAAAAAGATGAAGCATTTTATAAAAAGCTCTGGAGCCTGATGGTTCCGATTGTGCTTCAAAATCTCATGTTAGCGATGGTGGCAGTAGCCGATGCATTTATGCTTGGCGGCATGGATCAAAATTACATGTCAGCTGTGTCGCTTGCAACTCAGATTCAGTTTATTCAGAACATGTTTTTAGCAGCAGCGACAGCCAGTCTTGGTATTTTAGGCGCGCAGTATTGGGGAAAGGGAGACAAAAAGACACTAGATGAGATCTTTTGCATGGCACTTCGCCTTTGCGGACTCGTATCAGCCATATTCTTTGTTGGCTGTGTTTTCTTCGGACGCTATTTGATGCTTATTTTTACAAATGAAGAGGTATTGATCAATTATGGTGTCAGCTATTTAAAAATTGCAGGTTTTTCATATTTGATTACAGGTATTTCTCAGTGCTATCTTGTTATAATGAAGACAAGCGAGCACGCAAAGACAACGGCAGTCATAAGTTCAATGACAGTCTGTGTTAATATTATTTTAAATGCCATTTTTATTTTTGGAGGCTTTGGCATTGCACCGATGGGTGTGCGCGGAGCAGCTCTTGCGACACTTATTGCACGTATTATTGAGCTTTGCTGTTCTGTACTTATTTCATATAAGCCAGATTATCTCCATCCGTCCATGCATGATTTATTAAGGAGAAATAAACAGCTTTCAAAAGATTTCTGGAAGTGCGGACTTCCACTTTTAGGAGCATGTTTGTTCTGGGGAATTGGATTCACATCTTATTCATCATTTATGGGTCATCTTGGAACTGATGCAGCGGCAGCCAATTCAGTAGCAGCGGTTGTAAGAGATATCATATGCTGTTTTAGCGCAGGTATTTCTAGTGCAGCTGGAATTATGATTGGCAATGAGTTCGGCGCAGGAAACTTAGAGAAAGGAAAGCGCTATGGTATACGTCTGTTAAAGATATCTTTTGCATGCGGTATTTTTGTTTCTCTTTTAATGTGCATATCTGCACCAATTATTTTGCACTTTGTAAAGCTGACACCGCAGGCACAGGAGTATTTAAAGGGCATGTTTGCCGTTATTGCATTTTATTATGATTGGACGCGCAGTCAATGATGTCACAATAAATGGTATTTTCGGCGCCGGCGGCGATACGCTGTTTGATATGTATAGTCTTGCCGTGTGTATGTGGTGTCTAGCGATTCCGCTCGCTGCTGCCGGAACATATTTTTTCCACTGGCCAGTAGTGCTTGTATATGCGTGTACATGTATAGATGAAGTAGGAAAGCTGCCGTGGGTTTTGCATCATTTTCGCAAGTATAAATGGGTCAAAGATTTGACACATTGACAATCACAAGGCGTGGTGTTATGATGAGTCTAAGATTTAGCTTCGGGGAAAAATAAAAGAAAAGGGGATGCAAAAATGTGTCTTGTAACAAATATTCAGAAGTATTCAATCCATGACGGAGATGGAATTCGTACAACTGTATTTTTTAAAGGCTGTCCGCTTCGCTGTGCATGGTGCCATAATCCGGAAACACAAAAATGGAAACGCCAGATTTTAACGAATCAGGAAAATGTACTGGATGCATGGAATGTGAGCGTGTCTGTCCAAATGGAGCAGTGTGCATGGAAAATGGCAAAGCTGTAACAGATCATGAAAAATGTACTGGCTGCGGAGAATGTGTGACAGCTTGTCTTTTGAATATCCGCGAGGTTGCAGGAAAAGAGTACACGGTAAACGAGCTGCTAAAGGAACTCAAAAGGATGAAATGTTCTACGAGGAATCGGGCGGCGGTGTTACACTTTCCGGCGGCGAGGTCATGTGCATGGATATGGATTACATAGAGGAGCTTGTAAAGCAGCTGCATCGTCAGGGAATCACAGTGAACATCGATACAAGTGGATATGCACCGTATGAAAATTTCAAACGGATTCTTCCATATATTGATACCTTCCTTTATGACATCAAGGCCATGGACAATGAAGTTCATAAAAAATGGGTTGGAACAGAGAATACTATCATTCTGGAAAATTTGAAAAAGTTAAGTGCAGATGGTGCAAGAATCTATATTAGAATCCCAACAATTGAAGGGTCAATGCAGATGAAGGAGAGCATGAAGGCTGTAATTAAATGGCTTACTGATGAAAAAATTAAGGTGGCACAGGTCAATCTTTTGCCGTACCACAATACAGGAAGCAGTAAATACAGCCGTCTTGAGTGTACTTATGACGGCGAAGCGTTTTTTGTACCGTTCAGATGAAAAAATGAAGCAACTGTCATCACTTTTTTACAGAGGCAGGCTTTTTGAAAGTTAAGATTGGTGGATAAACCAGAAAGGAAAGGGATTTTAGCTGCAATGGAGAAGAGAGGAATGAATGAGCGTGTGCAGGCGCTGCGTGAACTAAGTGTTACGACTCAGCCGCACATCGACATGGAAAGAGCAAAAAGTGAAACTGCAACCTACAAGAAATATGAAGGTCAGCTGTCTGTGCCAGAGCTTCGTGCACAGGTTTTATATGACTATTTTGCAGCAAAGACACTTTACATCGGAGTTGGAGAACTGATTGTAGGAGAAAAGGGAGATTCACCACATGGTGCACCGACATTCCCAGAGCTATGCTGTCATACTCTTGAGGATATGCACGTTATGAACGACCGTGAGCTTATCAGCTTTTCTGTAAAGGAAGAAGATTACGGCTATCAGGAAAGAGAGATCATCCCATTCTGGGAAAAGCGTTCCACACGTTCAAAGATTCTGGCAAATATGTCTGATCAGTGGAAAGTCTGCTATGCTGCAGGTATCTTTACTGAATTTATGGAGCAAAGAGGTCCAGGTCATACTGTTGGTTCCTTTAAGCTGTATGAAAAAGGATTTTTAGATTACAAGGCAGATATTCAGGCATCAATAGATTCTCTTGATTACTTCCATGATACAGAGGCATTTGAAAAGAGAAATCAGCTTCGCGGTATGGCAAAGGCATGTGATGCTATCATGCTTCTTGGTGCAAGATATGCTGATTATGCAAGAGAGCTTGCCCAAAAAGAAAAATGTGATACAAGAAAGGCAGAGCTTCTTCAGATTGCAGCAAACTGTGATGTTGTTCCAGCTCATAAGCCGCAGACCTTCTGGCAGGCAATTCAGATGTATTGGTTTGTTCACCTTGGCGTTACAACGGAGCTTAATCCATGGGATGCTTATTCACCAGGTCGTTTTTGACCAGCATTTAAATCCATTTTATCAGAAGGATGTAGAGGAAGGCATTCTTGATGAGAAGAAGGCGTTAGAGCTTCTTGAGTGCCTTTGGGTGAAATTTAACAATCAGCCGGCACCGCCAAAGGTTGGTATCACGTTAAAGGAGAGCAGCACCTACACCGATTTTGCAAACTTAAATACAGGCGGTATCACTCCAGACGGACAAAACGGAGTTAATGATGTTTCTTATCTGATTCTTGATTGCATGGACGAGATGAAGCTGCTGCAGCCAAGCTCTAATGTACAGATCAGCAGAAAGACACCGCAGAAATTTTTAAAGAGAGCATGTGAGATTGCACGTAAGGGATGGGGACAGCCGGCATTCTATAATACAGAAGCAATTGTTCAGGAGCTTATGAATGCAGGAAAGACACTTGCCGATGCAAGACGCGGCGGAACGAGCGGCTGTGTAGAGACTGGTGCATTTGGAAATGAGGCTTATATTCTGACAGGATATTTTAATATTCCAAAGGTATTTGAGCTTACATTAAATAATGGATATGATAAGGTAAGCAAAAAGCAGCTTGGTTTACAGCTTGGATATGCAGCTGATTTTAAGACATATGATGAGCTTTTTGATGCTTTTAAGAAGCAGATGAAATACTTCATTGATGTTAAGATTCAGGGAAGCAACATAATTGAAAAGATTTTTGCAGACTGCATGCCGGCACCATTTTTATCCATTCTTACAAATGACTGTATCGCAAAGGGCAAGGATTATAATGCCGGCGGTGCAAGATACAATACAAAATATCTGCAGGGTGTTGGAATCGGAACGATTACAGACTGTCTTGCTGCTGTAAAATATAATGTATATGATAAGAAAAACTTCACGATGGATGAGCTGATGGCAGCGCTTGATGATAATTTCATCGGTCATGAGCGAATCTTGAATCTGGTAAAAAATCATAGTCCAAAGTATGGAAATGATGATTGAGTATGCAGATGAGATTATGAAGCAGGTATTTGGATATTATCAGGGCGAAGTGACAGGAAGACCAAATATGCTTGGCGGAATGTATCGCGTAAATATGCTTCCGACCACCTGCCACGTTTACTTTGGAGAAGTCATGATGGCAAGTGCAAATGGACGTCTTGCACATGTACCTGTTTCCGAGGGTATTTCACCAGAAAAGGGTGCAGACGTAAATGGTCCTACAGCTGTTATAAAGTCTTGTGCAAAGATGGATCATTTAATGACAGGCGGTACACTTTTGAATCAGAAGTTTACACCAAGTGTTGTTGCAGGAGAGGAAGGACTTAACCAGATGGCAAGTCTTATTCGTTCCTATTTCAATATGGATGGTCATCATATTCAGTTTAATGTCATCGACAGACAGACATTGCTTAATGCACAGAAATATCCAGAGGAATATAAGGATCTGATTGTTCGTGTAGCAGGCTACAGTGATCATTTCAGAAACTTAAGCAAGGCACTTCAGGATGAGATCATAAATCGTACTGAGCAAAGCTTCAACTAAAATTTATTATATACAAAAACACATAATGCAGGAGGAAAACACTATGAAGTTAGGATTTATCGGATGCGGCAACATGGCAGGCGCAATGATGGGCGGCATCATCAAAAACAATATTTTCAAAGCAGAGGATGTGTATGGTTCTGACGTGTTTGAGCCAAGCAGAGAGCGCGTAAAGAACATGTATGGCATTCATGTTTCAGATAACAATGTTGATGTAGTGGACGCTGTTGATGTGCTTGTACTTGCTGTAAAGCCACAGTACTATGAGTCTGTGATTACACAGATAAAGGATCATGTCAGAGCAGATCAGTTAATCATCACAATTGCACCGGGAAAGACACTTTCATGGCTGGCAGAAAAGTTTGGCAAGGACGTAAAGATTGTCCGTACTATGCCGAATACACCGGCACTTGTTGGTGAGGGCATGACAGGCGCAACACCAAATGAATTTGTGACAGAGGCCGAACTTAAGTATGTATGTGAAATTTTAAGCGGCTTTAGCAAGGTAGAGGTTATCAGCGAAAAGCTGATGGATACAGTTGTTGCAGTAAGCGGAAGTTCTCCGGCATATGTATTTATGTTTATTGAAGCTATGGCAGACGCAGCAGTAGAGCAGGGCATGCCGCGTGCGCAGGCTTATAAATTTGCTGCACAGGCAGTTATGGGCAGCGCAAAGATGGTTTTAGAAACTGGAAAACATCCGGGTGAGTTAAAGGATATGGTATGCTCGCCGGCAGGAACTACAATTAAAGCAGTCCGTGTATTAGAAAAGGAAGGTCTTAGAAGTGCTGTGATCGAGGCAATGGACGCATGTGTGGATGCAGCAAAGGAATGTAAGAAATATCTAAATTGTTTTAAATTCAAAAAATGCAAGGCAGGTGCAAAACGGCATCTGCCTTGTTGTCACAAAAACTATGTTTGAGATTAGATAGGGGAGAATTTATGATTACAATAAAAGATAACATAATAAAACTTGATTTTCATGAGGAGACGCTGCACTGCGATATTTACGCAGATGGCACGAAATGGACTTGGCAGCATAATTATCAGCCTTATTTTAAGTATAATGGAAAAGATGTGCTTTTTTCAGAGGCTAAAAACGTCTCACATAAAAGATATGATACAGGAATAGGTTTCGGACTTGTGAGCCATTATGAAAATTTTGAGCAGGTGCCAGAGCTTTGCTTTGAGACATATATCTGGATTGAATTATCGACAGGTGATGTTCATTTTGAGTGGATTCCGATCACAGAGCCGGCATCTGGCATGGATGAAGTTGTGTGGCCGGGTGCAATGGATTTTATGTGTGATAGTGAAGATTGGTATACGCTCTTAAACTGGGGACAAGGTTTACTTATTCCAAATGGCTGGGAAACAACGCTGGGAAAAGTGCCATTTGATGGCCGTATGTGTACGGAAGGCTCATATATGCCATGGTTTTCCCAGATTAAAGATAGAAACGGCTATATTGCAATATGTGAGCAGCCAGAGGATGCAGGCTACCGTGCTGCTCATGAATCAGGCGAAGCACAGACAAGTGTGGGTATGGTACTTTATAAATCACTTGGTTCAATGCGCTATCGCAGAACCTTATTGTATCATTTTGAAAAAGACTGTGATTATAATACCATGTGTAAATTTTATAGAAATTATACAAAGGAACAGGGAACATTTCACACTCTTCGTGAAAAGGCAGCGCGTGCAGATGTTGATAAATTAGTAGGAAGCATGTTTGTTCATGCAGGTATTAAGACACTTGTTCAGCCAGAGTCTCGCTTTTTTGATCCAGAAGCGCCTGAGAAAAACAATCATTTAACACCTTTTGCAGTGCGTACTAAGCAGATTCGTAATTGCTATGAAAAGCTTGGAATTAAGAAGCTTTATCTTCATTTAGATGGCTGGGGAGATCCAGGCTATGACAACGAGCATCCAGATTATCTTCCGGCATGTATTGAAGCAGGCGGCTGGGAAGGCATGAAGGAGCTTTGTGATACAATTCATGACTGCGGTTATGTTTTTGGAACCCATGATCAGTATCGTGATTATTATTTCCGTGCCAGTACTTATGATGAATCATCAGCCATTCATCTTGAAGATGGCTCCATTCCTTCTCATGCAAACTGGGCGGGCGGCAATCAGACATATCTTTGTGCAACACAGGCACCTTATTATGTAAAGAGAAATTTCTTGGAATTGGCAGCTCATGATATAAAGCTTGACTGCGCTTATCTTGATGTATTTACATGCAACGAGCCAGATGAATGCTTTGAGCCGCATCACAAAATGACAAGAAAGGAATGTCTGGAATTTAGAAGCCGCTGCTTTGCATATTTGTTGTCACAAAATATTCTGTCAAGTTCCGAGGAGGTAGCAGACTGGTCAGTCGCTAATCTTGTTTTCTGCCACTATGCGCCATATGATTTTATGATGCGCCGTCCAGAAGAACCAAAACAGGGAATCCCAGTGCCATTATTTAATCTTGTATATCATGACTGCGTAATCATTCCGTGGATGATGGAAAAACATGAAAATGAAGATTACATGCTCTATGCACTTATTAACGGAGGCGCACCATATTTTGACAGAAATGGTGCTTACAATGGAACAGACGGTGCATTTGGAGCAGGCAGCGATTTCACAGAAGAAGAGCAAAAGAAACGCTGCGAGCAGGTAGCATCACTTCATGAACACGTAGCCTATAGTGAGTTAGTCAGCCACCGTATTCTCGACAAAACAGGTCTTCGCCAGCAGAGTACATTCGCAGATGGTACATGCGTAGAAGTCGATTTCTCAAAGGGAACGTATAAAATTACAGTTAACGGATAAGCCAATATTTACAGCAAATCCCGAAGGTGAATGACGTGTGAATATTGAATT
>ENA-OQAA01001262-OQAA01001262.1-human-gut-metagenome-genome-assembly--contig:-NODE-1262-length-13538-cov-1.581463_pt1 | contig 13538 bp, 18 predicted proteins | sample MGYA00242489_ERZ504515 | MGnify/ENA primary metagenome ERZ504515 (study PRJEB26092, sample SAMD00036237) | human gut metagenome | host: Homo sapiens | study: EMG produced TPA metagenomics assembly of...
TCGATGATGGCGAGTGTCGGTGTCGGCGTGTATACGGATGATATCACGGTTTTCGCGTTTACGTTTCCGGAATGTATTGGGAAGTGCGGGATTGGTCTTTGTCAGGCGTATACTCCCTAATCTGGAACTGGGTGCGGGTTTAGCTTGAACAATGCTTTCGGTTATCCTATGGCGTTTCCTGCATTATACGTAAACTGGAATTATGGGCATAAACTGACTTGCAGCTTTTCGGCTTTGGATGGAGCTAACCTTGCGGTTGGGTATAATGTGAACAAAACGTTCAGCATCAGTTTCATTACGGAAATGGGTGGGCAGATGGCTTTGACAGAGTTGAATGGTGATGATAAGATTTTTACGCACCAGTACATTGTGGTAGGTTTCCGTCCTGAATTCAAGGTTTCCAAGCACATTTCTTTGCCTGTTACGGTGGGGATAAATGCGGTACGCAATGCTTATTATGATGGCAGAAGCTTGTCAGCGTTCTTTAAAGCGATGGGGAGGGAATATGATCCTTGTTTCCAGATAGCACCGTATTTCTCGGTAAGTATTGTATTGCAGTAAGTTGTATTTCCGAAAACATTGTTATCTTTGTACTTGTAAACGAAAAGCATAGGAGGCAACCTGATGAAAACTACAGAAGAAATTCTTAATATCCTACGCGAGTTCAAGCATACTGCGGGTGATAAGTACGGAATAGAGCAGATAGCTTTGTTCGGCTCTGCTGCACGCGGTGAATTACGGGAAGACAGTGATATTGATGTTTGCGTGAAGCCACGCAAGGCTATCGATTACTTCACTCTACAAGATGTCAGGGAAGAACTTGAGAAACTGTTTCAACGTAAGGTTGATTTATTAACTCTGCATGAGAATATGCGACAGCTATTCCGGCAAAATATTGAGCGAGATGCAATTTACGTCTAAAGAAGAACTGGCAGATATGCTTCGCTTTGTTGAACGCCAAACGGTGTTTACCATTGAGACTACTGCAAAGGTAGAAACCTATCATGACTTTCTTGCTTCTCAGGAGGCCATGGTATTATTTAATTCTACCTGTATGTGTTTACAAACCATTGGTGAAACTATTCGTAGAGTTGATGAACGCACAAGTGGAAGACTTTTTGCCTGTTATCCCGAAACACCTTGGAAGAAGGTAATAGGTATGCGCAATATCATTTCGCACGAATATCTTTCAATTGATCCGCAAGTGATTTTTGCCACAGTGAAAACTCGTCTTAATCCGCTTTTATCTGATCTACGGCGGGTATTGTCTGATATTGATGCCGGTTTGAGAGATGAGGAATTGAAATAATATATTAATCAGCGATTGTTATAACTAAGACGCTGTACGCGCACAACACCCTTAACTCCGGCATCTGGATATTTTGTCTTATAATACTCGGTCAAATCCTCGTAAAACCAAAGGCGACTGAAAGAAGAACCGGCAATTTGAGTAATAATGGCATCGTATTGGCGTATCATTTGTTCAGAACCCGATAGAAAGATAAAAGTCCATTTTACATGTGTAACGATTTGCTCATTTGGCGGTAATAATTTATAGGAAGCTGGAAGTTCTGCTTGAGGACCGTTCTCCCTCTGATACATTCCACTTAATAGTGGAGTATAATCTGCATCAACAAGTGTCCACGTTGAGAGTTCTTCATTAAATACATAACCGCTGCCGACAAGGTACGATGAAGTATTTTGTAAATCATCTTCTATGATACTTTTGAGTTCCGCATCAACCGCATACGTAAGTTGAATCTTAATGGTGCTTTATGTTGGAATATAATTTCTCTCAATTCATACCTGACTGTAGACCCGTCAGTGGAGGGATTTTCAAGAGGGGTTACCTTAACCTTTAACTTGTAATCATATCCCTTATTATATTCAAAACCTTCTATTTGATCTGGAGCTATATACAATTTTTCATTATCTCCCTCAATAATACATTCCATAACTTGAACACGAGGGTCTCTCATCCATACTAACTCAGGTGATACAGACATGACCGCAATATTCTCCACATTGTCATCATCCTTGTCGCAACTAATAAAACAGAATGCGTAAAGGAATAATAACATTATCCCAAGTCTTTCTTTTGCTCTCATAATACTGATCGAATTAAGGTACAAAATTATTTAATCGCAAAGTAAGGCAAAATAAAGGATAGGAACCTTGATTTGAATCAAGATTTTCCTTTCAATACAATTTTTCTTCTGATCCGGCTCAAGGTCTCCGGCGTAATCATTAAATATGAAGCATCTCTCTGAGTGTTATCCTGTTTAGTACGTCAGGACATTGGGCGACTAATGATAGATACCGTTCTTCCGGAGTATCGCAATATAGAGATTTAAGTCTCTGTGCCATTGAAAAAAGAACAACTTCTGCTATCCTTCTGCCAAGAAGCTGAGCATCCATGCTACTATTGAAATATGAATTTATCTCAGATATAGAAAGTGTATATATGACAGAGCTTTGAACAGCTTGTATATTAGAAATTGCGTAACAATTATTCTGCAAAGGTGAATAATTGCCGAGAATTTCGTTCTCAAATGCAAAAGATAAAATGTGCTCTTTTCCATCGGAATCATCACAGGTGTATCTGAATGCACCTTTCTCAAGATAAGCTACAAAAGGGAAATTCTCTTCTGCCCTGCAAAAATACTCGTTTTTTTCTAAGGTAATCCTCTTACCCTTATTAAGAAACAGATGAATGAAATCGCTAAATCGAGTATTTCATTGTATATATTGAATTCTCCCATAAGCGTACTGTTTTTTATTTGAACAAATGTACATGAAATTCATCTGTTTCTATGTCAGTCTTATAAAAAAAGCAAGGTTATCTTCTTTTCTATCACCTTTTGGATTACTCTTGCCACACATTTTTATTGTCTTTAGGTCTTAAAATAGGTTTGTTTTAAGACAGGGAAACTCCGAAAACATTATTATCTTTGTCGTGTAATTTAGAGAATAGGAGATTAAGTTATGAAACGACCTGATATTGTTCGCCGGATTGCAGAAGTAGTGCATCGCATTGCTCCTGATGCGAAGACCATTCTCTATGGGTCCGAAGCTCGGGGAGATGCACAGGTAGATTCGGATATAGACTTACTCATATTGCTGGATGGTGATAATTTGGCACCTGAACGTGAATTGGAGATTACCCGTCATTTGTATGAAGTGGAAGTGGAGACCGGGGTGATTATCAGTCCGATGGTAGTGTTGCGTCGTGTATGGGAAAGAATCACGACCCCATTCAGTATCAATGTAATGAAGGAAGGGATCGTGTTATGAAAGAAAAACTTGATTCTGAAAGTCGTGCCGCCATTGTGAATTATCGTTTGGAACGTGCTTATGAAACCCTGAAAGAAGCTGATTATAACACAGCAGGCGGTTATTATAATGCAGCCGTTAACCGTCTTTATTATGCTTGTTATTATGCTGCTTCTGCACTGCTGTTAAATTGTGAGATAGAAGCCAATACACATAATGGCGTAAAGACACAACTTCTATGCATTTTGTTCGCACCGGGCATTTGAGCTTAGATCATGGCGCAACCTTTAGCCTTCTATTTGAAAAACGTCAGGCAAGTGATTATAGTGACTTTGCATATTGTGATCTTGCTTTGATAAATACACTTCGTCCACGGGCTGAGGCTTTTATTAATGCAATGGAACAATTGATAAACAAAGAGTGATGTATCTTGCCTACTGTCAGACAGAATACACCACCTCATGTGCCTCTCCCAGTTGCGGAACTTCCAGCTTCCCGAGCATTGTATCCAGTACCGCTTCCGGAACCATAAATTCCCGTTCACGATTTTGTTTCCTCCATACCTCATACGGCTTTTCGATATAAACAATCTTCACTTTAGCCTCGTAAGTGAGGAATAAATCAATCAGTTGCGAGCGCATCTGTTTTGAAGTATTGGTTGCATTCCACACAAAACCTTGTTTTTTACGCAGATAGCTGCGAGCTTCTTCCTTGGCTTCCTGTATCACCCTGCCATTGGCAGCCTTATCCGTAGGGCTAACTTTGTACTTTCGCCGGATAGCATCGAGGTTATCACAGGAACATCCTGCGGCAATGTACGGATATAATGATCTTTCCCCATCCCCGGCAAACCGGACAATAAGATAACTTCACACCGGAAATTATCATGTGGAATGTAATCTATATACCCATCTTCGACATGAAAGTACTGAAAGCGGGCATGATCCGTTGCAAAGCTTCGTGCCTTTCCCCAGCAATCCTGTTCACGGCAAAGCATTTCGAACAACTCGGCAGCTCCATCAGTGCAGGCTTATCTTTGCAGATACGTCCCTGAATATCCGCCATTGCAAGCATTTTCAGTAAACGTGTATCCACTCTGAGAGATGCTTCGCACAGCTTCTTCACAGGATTCTCCCGCTCCATAATCCAAACCGGCAAACCATGATAACGCACCAGCGCAGCAATGGTCTCCCGGATATGAAATGGAGTAGTAATATCCCTGTAAAGGATCGTGCGTGCTGTATATTCTCCACGTCTGGCATGTCCCTTGGAAGTGATAATACCTCCTCCTTCATCTACCGAAGTAGAGCGCTTTTCCACATCATGCAGTAAAGCGGCTGCCCACAATATTTCCTGTTCCTGTGCAGGCAAAGCCCGATATTCCGGCTGTTGCTGCAATGCCTCCAGTACCATGCGGGTATGTACGGCCACACTACCTTCTTCGTGATGCAAATGGTGCTGCATCACGAAGTTCATATCTTGTACCCACCGGAACTGTTGTTCCAGTGAGTCCCAATTCTTATTATCTGTCAGTTTCCAATTCATTTTATTCCTCCTTTCCTATTTCCCAGATGAGGCGGGCACGCTTCCAGTTGCGTGTCCAGTGCTCATCGGTCTTCACATGCCCCTTGCGTACGTACTTGAATACGTTGCGGGCAAATTCACTTACAGGATATTCACCTATATTACGGGTGACTACCCCTTCACGGGTACAATCTGCGCCTGTTTGCGGATCGCGTGTTCCGAACACACCCGGCTCTTGTGCCAGACTAACGACCTGTTGCTGCAATGCTTCCCGCGTCAATTCTTCTACCGTTTCCACTCGCAATTCGGGTACCGTAGGCAAGTCGAACAGAGCGGCATAGAATTTCACTTCCTCCCACGATAGCCACTGATCCAGACAGCGCACGGCAAACACATAGAAGTGCGTTTCCAGTTTGCGATACTCTATCGAATGTATGGCATACAGGTTTTCACCGAATATCTCGATGTCCCCCAAATCGTTTTTCATGAGTTCCCAACGCTCGCGCAGCTCCCTGGTCCACGGTGAGGTGGTGGGTGCTGCATGCGAGCGGGCAAATACACCGTGGCGGCTCAGACAATTATTTTCTCCGTCCAGCTTTTCGGTGTGTATCAGGGTTGCTATCTGTTGGATGTCTTCCCAATACGTATGGTTGATGCGGTCGTCACTGGTCGTTCCGGGAGAAAACGGGTAATGATACGTGCGACCATATTTTTCTGATAACATAAGTTGCTCCTTTCTTTTTAAATCATTCATCTACTTTAAATCAGCGGCTCCTGGATCACTTTCACCGGATTGCCACGTTGCAGGCAGTTGTGATTACTCCAGTTGGCCTGTGCCTGAATCATGCTTGCTCTATGCTCCATGATGCCAGTTTCAACAACAGGCGTTCGGTGGCCAGCTTCTTGTTTTGCCATTGCGAGCGTTGGTCGGAAGCTACCACGCTCATTCCGGTAGGGATATGGACGGCACGGACGGCAGACTCCGTCTTGTTCACGTGCTGACCGCCCGGTCCGGATGCCCGCAAGGTCTCATAACGGATTTCCGCTTCCGTAGCCTCCTGGCTTTCGGAGAGCGTGAAGGTCTGCACACCGACAAACCAGTTCTTCCGTTTATGATAAATGCGGTACGGACTTTGGGCAATCCACTGCACGCTGCCTTCCCAGTCCTCAATCAGCGCATGATAATCTCCGCCTTGCAGAGAGATGACGGCTGAGAGCAGGGTACGGTTGAGAGGTCCCGTTTTCGCGTTCCACGATTTCTGTTTTCACTCCTTTGGCGACGGCTTGTTTCAGAATCTTTTCCAGCACCAGCGCCACTACGCGACAACATTCGGCAGGGCCGCGTCCGGAGGTTATTTGCATATATACTTTCTCCATAGCCTCTTACTCTTTATTCATCCTTACAATGCGTGGCATGAATTTGCCTTGCACTTCTACCAATGTCTCTTGGGGTTGCATCACCCGGTCGATGTTCTTGTAGGCTAATGGCATCTCTTCGATGCTGCCCCCAATCAGTGTGACCCCGGCCTGCGAGAGAAATTTCTTCATGGCCGACTGGGTGAAACTCTCCTTTGCCTTCTGGCGCGACATGGCCCGTCCGGCACCGTGCGAAGCGGAACATAACGACTCTTCCACACCCCGGCCTGCTACCAGGTAACCGGGAGTTGCCATACTTCCGGGGATAAGTCCCGGTTGCCCAGCCTGTGCAGGAGTAGCCCCTTTGCGATGCACGATGGCGGTGCGCCCGGGTGCAATCTCCTCTTTCCAGGCGAAGTTGTGATGATTGTTCACGTTCGCCATTGGCTTCAGTCCAGAGCTTTCGAGAGGTTCAGGTGGATTTGTTCGTGACAGGCACGGGCATAGTCGCCTGCCAGGTTCATGCTCATCCAGTATTCCTGTCCTTCTTCCGAGTTCAAGTCGAGCCAGGCAAAATGCTGTGCTTCACGTGGCAGTTTGCAGACTTCACGGGCTATCCGGCTGTAATGCATGGCAATAGCTGCTCCAAGTCCGCGCGAACCGGAATGTGACAGCAATGCCATATAATTGCCTTCGGGCAGTCCCAGCACATTTTCTCCTTGCAGAAGAAGCTCTCCGAACTCCACGAAATGATTTCCACCGCCGGAACTGCCCAACTGACGGATGGCCTTTCCGCGTAAGTCCCTTAGAAGAGGGGTCAATTGAAATTCTTCCCGTTCTGTCACTTCATGCTCCTGTGCAAAGGTCAGACCGCCCTCCATGCCGAAGTGGGTATAGTCTTTCAGTGCCTCTTTGATCTGATGCGAGTATCTTTTCAGATAATCCGCTTTGGCATCGAACACCGTCAGGCTCATCCGGCAACCGATATCCACCCCTACGGCATAGGGGATGACGGCATTGTCCGTGGCGAGTACACCGCCGATGGGCAGACCGTATCCGGCATGTGCATCGGGCATCAGTGCTCCGGCTACGCTGACGGGGAGTCTCATGGCCAGGTTCATCTGCTGTTTGGCGAGGGTTTCTATGAACTTGCCGCCATAGGTTTTATAGGGCAACGTCTCGTCGAGCAAGTCGTATGCTGTGAACTTCTTTTCGATGAGGGTGGGGGACAGGTGTTCGGCCAGTTTGCCCCATGTCTCATTCTCTTTATAAGTATCGGGATTTTCCAGCACGTCGCTCAGTGTCTTGATAATCTGTTCTTTGCTTTGGTGCTTGCAATGTTTACCGACGATGGCTACTGCCAGACTGCGTGCTACATTGTCTCTATATCCCAGCTTACTTAAATCTTTTAATCGTATTCCCATATTTTCTTTTTTCATGTGTACGCATACGGCATGGGCTGCCCGCTTCGCGACGAGTCAGTGCAATATGCGTTTTGTATCCAATGCATGAGGGATGATGATAGATACAACGCTATCTGTCCACTGCATTGAAGTGAATAATAATAAAATTATAAATGTGATTGTAGGACTAATCAAGAAAATTGCAAAGCCCCATCATCCCGATGAGTCAACTTAGTCCTGGCTGAGATATTATAGTTCCAACATAAATTAGTCCCTTTCTTTTAGTTTTAAAAGGGTGAATACTGTGTTTAACGATGGCAAAAGTAATGTATCTTTTTTAAGTACGCAAGGAAAAAGAACGTTTTTTTGCAGATGTAAACAGTTTAGGGCTTTTTACAATATCAATTCTTGAAGTCCATGTGAGGTCGTCCGGACTGAACAGGTCAATCGTCTTTATTCCACCATTCCCGGCATTCGTCGGATATGGAAGTAGCGGGTATTTCTTTGTATCATAATTAGACTGATCCCTGTATCACAAGATTAGTTTTTTGCAACACAGGGAAAAGTCTCCCATGCACCCCGCGTGAAGTCGGGTATTTCTACCGGGCGACTACCATTCAATACCGATTGCTCACTAAGCTCGGTGATGCACGACCATTCAGCGGCATCGTAAACGTCCATATCCAAGGGAAGCCCGTGGTGCAGGCAGTAGATGAGGCGGTAATCCATGATATAGTTCATCTCGTTCGGGGCACCTTTGAGGACTCCTTCTTTGCCGATGGTAGCTGTAAAAGGATGTTGATAGCGTTGCAAGAGTTCTTCGGTGGTTGCGCTGGCTGCCTCTCCGCTACGCACATCTTCCAGACTGATCGTGGCTACCGGATATTTCTGTGCAAACCCTCTCGTGCCGCAGATGGTGTGCGAACGGCTGTAAGGACGTGGATGAACAGTGCAGTATTGCAGTTGGATGGCCTTTCCTTTGACGGTGTGGATGAGGGTGGTGTTCATGTCTCCTAACAGGTAAGCCTGTTGTGCTTCGAGGGAGTCCTTGCCGAAAGTGCGGCGGGCATATTCCGTCATCCCCGCCTGGTGGGTGGACATGGATACAAGGTAATTCAAACGGTCGCCCCGGTGGATATTCAGGATCTGGCATACGGGACCTAAGCCGTGAGTGGGATAGGGGTTTCCGGTGTGTTCCATACAGTAAGCCTTGTTCCAGTGGTTATGGAAACCGCCTTGGTTTTCATCGCTGAAGTACATGGAGCGCAGGTCGTGTATATAAGCACCTTCCACGTGCATGATTTCACCGAACAGGCCTTGTCTTGCCATGTTCAGCGTGGTCAGGGCAAAGGCGTCATAGCAGCAGTTTTCCAGCATGATGCAGTGGCGGCGGGTACGTTCGGCGGTGTCTACCAGTTGCCAGCATTCGGCTACGGTCATGGCGGCGGGCACTTCGATGGCGACATGCTTACCTTGCTCCATGGCGTAGGTGGCCATAGGGGTATGCGTCAGCCAGTCCGTACATATGATGATGAGGTCGATATCAGGGTTGCAACACATCTGTTGCCAGCCGTTTTCTCCGGCATAACCGGTTGCAGCGGGATGTCCGCCTTTTGTCAGTAGGGCTTGTCCTTTTGCCAGGTTTCCGGGGCGTATCTCACACAAAGCTTTGATCTCTACGTGCTCTATGAGCATATAACGCTCCAATGTGAGTAATCCGCGATTGCCTAAGCCTATGAGTCCGATGCGTACAACGGGAATAGGAGGATGAGCCAGGCCCAGGACATGAGTAGGAGGTTCGTTTTTCATTGAAATAGTGTATAGGTTAAATTGAAATTGCTACAAAGATATTTTATTCTCAATAAAAAGCTGCCTCTTAGAAGCAGCTTTTTAGAATAAATTGAAAATTCTTTTTGGATAGCAAGGATAATTATACTCCGCTGAATGCACTAAATCCGCCATCTATCGGCAGCAATGCACCTGTCACGAAACTTGCCGCATCGCTACACAGGAATTGTACGGCGCCGTTCAGTTCGTTGATATCTCCAAAAACGTTTCATTGGAGTTTTGGCTAAAACTTTCTTGCTGCGGTCTGTCAGCGAACCGTCAGGATTGATAAGCACGGCACGGTTCTGGTCGCCGATGAAGAACCCTGGAGCGATAGCATTCACACGGATGCCGTCTCCGTACTTCAGTGCGAGTTCGCTTGCCAGCCATTGAGTGAAGTTAGCAACGGCTGTCTTAGCTGCCGAGTAACCCGGAACGCGGGTGATAGCGCTGTAAGCACCATGGAAGATACGTTTACGATACAACCTTTACCTTGCTTAGCCATCACTTTGCTGAATACCATAGAAGGATAAACAGTTCCGTTCATATTCAGGCTAGTCACTTTCTCCCAGCAGGTAACGTCCATGTCGAAGAAGTTCTGGTCGGGAGCCAGCGTAGCACCCGGCATATTGCCACCGGCAATATTGAGCAGGATGTCGATACGTCCCCATTTGGCAACGATGTCATCAGCCAATTTTTCAAGGCTGGCAATGTCCAATACATTACCTACGATGCCGATCACATCTTCACCGTAAGCTTTCAGTTCTTCTACACGTTTGTCCAGTTGTTCCTGACGGATGTCAACGGCTACTACTTTGGCGCCTTGCTCCATGAAACATTTGGCAATGCTGCCACCCAATACACCACCTGCACCGGTGATAACGGCTACTTTACCTGCAATACTGAATTGTTCGTTCATAATCTCCTTATTTAATTATTAGTTTTTAATTGTTTATTTCGTCTTGCACACTGCATCATTCCTTCTACCTGTGCCAATGCCAGCATACGGCCATGGAATGAATATCCGGGGTTATATCCTTTGTCTTCGTCACCCAGCATCATTCGTCCGTGGTCTACACGCATAGGCAGTCCCGGATTTTCTTTCTCAAAGATGCGGATGAGTCAATCAGATGTCCGCGTCCGGTCAGGTGCGAGCTTTCTATAAAGTTGCCTCCGGGCATGGCAGCCGTACTGCGCAGGTGGACAAAGTGAGTACGTTTAGCGAATTTCTTTGCCAATTCACGGGTATCGTTATGCTCGCCTGCACTGAGGGAACCGGCGCAGAAGGTCAGTCCGTTATGCGGGTTATCCACTGCATTCAGGAACCAGGCGATGTCTGCTTCGTTGGTGACAATACGCGGCAAACCTAATACCTGGAACGGAGGATCATCGGGATGCACACACATATTCACACCATATTCTTCGCAGACAGGCATGATGGCGGAGAGGAAATAACGCATGTTTTCGCGTAGCATATCACGGTCGATACCTTTATAGAGTGCCAACAGCTTCTTGAAGATGTTCACCGGATTCTTATCTCCTTCTTTGATATTTCCGTTGACGAAACTTGCGTCTTTACGATGATCGTGTCGATAAGATCATCCTTTTCTGCTTCGGTGATGGTCTTGTCCAGTTCTGCAACCTTTGCCAGTTCTTCGGCGGAGTAGTCCTTTTCGGCTCCTTCGCGTCCGAGGATTCGAAGGTCGAAGTAAGCGAAGCGAACACGGTCGAAGTAGAGTGACGAAGTGCCGTCTGCCCAGGATGTTGCAAATCCGTGCGTATCCAGTCGATAACGGGCATAAAGTTATAGCATACGGTTTTCACACCGCACTTGCCCAGGTTTGCCAGACTGACTTTATAGTTTTCTATTAACTGTTCACGTTCCGGTCCGGCATACTTGATCGCCTCGCAAACAGGTAGGCTTTCTACTACAGACCAGCGTAAGCCGTACGACTCGATATAGGTTTTCAGATCGTTGATAGCCTCTTCGGTCCATATTTCACCATTGGGCACATCGTGCAAGGCAGTCACAATTCCTTCCACGCCGATTTGCCGCAGCATGTCGAGCGTGATTTTGTCTTTCTTGCCAAACCATCTCCAGGTTTTTTCCATAACATTTATATATTAATAGTTTAACTGATTATTGACTGCAAATATACGTGCAAAAATAATGCTGCGATAAATGGATATTTGCAGAATATATGCGGATTTTTGCATGTATGCGGTAGCATTTCTATTGTCTTTCCTTATTCTTTGTGTGTGAATTAAATCTTTGCAGAATATATGCGCCGACCGAATTATTAAATGAAAAGTTGCCTATATCGGAGTCGAATCGATCAAGGTCGGCATTACGATTATGATCGTTTCACTTATCCGTGGCATTTCCACAGCCAGTATGAAATCATTTACGTGAAGGAGAGTCATGGCCTGTGCTTTGTAGGTGACTGCATTGAGAAGTTCTCTGCGGGTGATGTGATTCTGTTCGGTACTAATCTGCCCCATTACATGCGGAGTAATGATATTTATGGTTCGGAGAACGTCACTTCACGTGTGCAAGGGACTATCATTCAGTTTGAGCAGAATTTTATGCAGTATTCCTTTGATTATTATCCTCAGTTTCTGCAAATCAAAATGCTGTTGGAGGAATCGAAGAGAGGTATCATCTTTCCGAAACAGGATGCAACCCGGGTAGGGGAGTTACTTTCCGGCTTTCTTTCATTAAGTGGTTTTCACCAGATAAGCGGGTTGCTGGATTTGTTGCAGGAGCTGGCAGTCAGTCCGCAAAGGAAGACACTGGCAAGTCTGCATTATTACGAAAAGTTTCCTACGCTGGGGAGCAAGCGGATTGATAAAATCATTTCCTTTATAAACAATAACTACACCCGTAACCTCAAATTGAATGAAATTGCCGGAATGGCGAGCATGAACTCCAGCGCCTTCTGTCGTTACTTTAAGGAGAATACAGGGAAGACGCTTTTGCAGTATGTGATGGAAATGCGTGTGGGATATGCTTGTAAGTTGTTAGCATTGGGAGAAATGGATATTTCGCAGATAGCTGTGGAATGCGGCTTCGATTCAATCACTCATTTCAATCGCACGTTTAAGCAGTTGGTTAATCTGACGCCAACGCAGTATAGGAGTAATATTATGAAATAAGAGGGAATGTTTTTGAAATTATTCTGCTCGCAATGAAACATTCTTTATTGTGATTTGATCCAAATTAAGAATAATATCTACTGATTCCGGCAGATAATTGTTGCCTTTTGTCAATAGCAGATTTATGTATTATTAACGGGAATACTGCCAAGATGAGTGTCATGACTCGAATGTCTTGTGATTGTGAATTTCTGATATCTTTTGCCTGTGGTTAGCGAGGCAAATGCCACACTTTATTCTCCTCTATGCCACATCTTAGTCCGCTGAATGCCATATGTTTAAACTGTTGATGTGTGGCATTGGAGACGACGGAGTGTGGCATTACGGTTGTACAAGTGTGGGCTCACGCTTATATAAGTGTAAGCCCACGCTTATATAACCGTGAGCTATCGGAACCTGCTGTGTTGAGGGAATAAAAAAACGGGGAAGCAGTTGCTTCTCCGTTCCTATATGCCGTGAAATGTAGTTTAATGCAAAGTTGAATAAAGATTATCTATAAAAGGATGATACAAAGATACGATATTGAGAAGGCGATGTCAAGTGTTTCGCTAATTATTTCCGGTTGGCATATTTGTTTTTTTAGCTTCTTGCATTCTTCTCCTACCATTGCATATAACATCTACTCTTTGTTAGGACAGTTGGACTTAGATATGCTTCTATTGAAATCTCAAAACTTGGAACTTACAGATATACCTTTATTTTTCTGGTAAAAGGAACATCTATTTTTAGAATGTTGTATCTTTGCAAAAAACGGTGTATGAAAGATGTACTTAAAATATCAATCTTACTAATTCTTGCACTTAGCAACGGGGCTTTATTTGCACAGACGAATAGATCTCTCAATTTAAATAGAGATACGTTAGATATAAAATTTGTAAAAGACACGTTGGTAACGAGTACAATTCAAGATACCCTTGCTACTATACCTGCTGTTAAAGATTCAATAACTGCAAAACAAGATGAAATTAATGACTCTGCATTGTATTATCGGCTAATCTT
>ENA-OQAA01001263-OQAA01001263.1-human-gut-metagenome-genome-assembly--contig:-NODE-1263-length-13518-cov-2.538496_pt1 | contig 13518 bp, 23 predicted proteins | sample MGYA00242489_ERZ504515 | MGnify/ENA primary metagenome ERZ504515 (study PRJEB26092, sample SAMD00036237) | human gut metagenome | host: Homo sapiens | study: EMG produced TPA metagenomics assembly of...
TAGCGATGACAACAAAAAAAGCTGTGGCACATTTTTGCCACAGCTTTTGGTGGGAGCTGGTGGATTCGAACCACCGAAGCATTAAGCAGCAGATTTACAGTCTGTCCCCATTGGCCACTCGGGAAAGCTCCCATATTCATTTGTGCCTCTGCCTTAACAGCGCTTGATTATTATAACAGGATAAGATGGAAAAAGCAAGCCCTATTTCAAAAATATTTTTGTAAACGGCGGAACACCTAGGGTTTTATAATAAACGCAAAGCTCCAGAAAGAGAGCTTTCGCATGAAAAGTACAAATAAAGTGAGCTGGCAACACAGAAAAATAAGTCCAGCGGAAAGAGAGTAGAAAAATGTTGTATCAGGTAATTGGCGTTCAGCATAAAGTTGGCGAGTTTACCCCGCAGGATAGACCGGGCACGAAACTTCACTATGACAATATTGTTTTTCACTGTGTCGGCCTGAAAAAGACCATCGGAGTGAACGGTCAGACTGCGGAACAGCTTTCTATCAAGACCGTTGATTCCGGTGAAATCGTGGAAGCACTCGGCGGTAGCATTGAAGCCGCTGTAGGCCGTCAGTTTGATTTTGATACCCGTTACGGTAATAAAATCCGCTCCTGGGAACTGGTGAAGTAACATGCAGCCAGGCCCACCAGAGAATGCTAAACCACCACCAATGTTAATATAGCGTATCGCGGGGCGGTGAAAACAGTGCATCTTTGTGTAAGGTGTGCTGTTTTAACGTCCCGCACAGCATGTCAGCCGCTGGGCTGACACTCCAAAGGCGCTACGTCCTTTGGAGTGTCAGTGTCAGTGTCAAAAAGACAAAATTTAACAAAGTTGGACGGTAAAGCAAGATGGAAAGTGCTCCACCAAAAATCAGAAGTCGGCAGTGCATGTTTGTACTGTACCCAGAAAGCCAGCAGCGTGCCATTGAATACGCACAGAAAAATTTTCCTTGTGCTTGGGCGCTGCATGATAAGGATGTTCACGCCGAAAAGGATTATAGTAAGTACCTGGACAAGTACGGAGAACCGCCGGAATGGAAAGCCGGTGACCTGAAAAAGCCGCATGTGCATTTTGTGTGCAGTTTTCCGAACGCGCGGTATTTCTCCGGTATTGCAAAAGAACTTGGCGTTCCGGTTCAGACAATCCGCAAGGTGAACAACCTGTATAAAGCATATGTCTACCTTTGGCATATGCTGGACCCGGATAAAGCCCAATACAGTAAAGAGATTGTCGGCACACATGACTTTGCGGAACCTTCCGAACATGCCGGAATGACGCAAATGGAAGATGACCAGGTGCAGGTATTGCTTGATATGCCTGCCTTTGACACCTTCAATGAGATGTGCCGCTGTGCCTATGAACAAGGCTGCTGGGCAACTTTCAAAAACAATTACGCCATGTGGCGTGACCAATTCATAGAACGCAATCGGAACCGCGTTCGCGGCTATCCTGAAAAGCAAGCCCGGTGCGATGGCGAGATTGAACTAAATGATTCGGTAGGTGATCCTTTTGAAACAGGCAATTAAAATAGAACTTATCCCGTTTAGTGCTTTATTTGACCGTTTCACGCTGTACAGGATCACTGGACTTGATGATTTGGCAACAACTCTGTTTAATGCGTATCAGGATATTCAAAAGGCGTATGACCGGCAGGCAAATAATTATTCTGTTATGTTGATCACCTTTGACGATGATTCTCACATATCACAGATTGTTGGCCGTGATTACTCGTTGTAACGCTTTCCCCCACAGCAAGCGTTTACATAAAATTTTTGAGGAAAGGAGTTGCTACTATGCAGCCTGTGTTTCTTGCTCTTAACGAGGGTACTGCTGAGGTAGCTAAAACTGGTATGGAAGCAGTTATTGGCGCAATGACCGATGTTTTCACTCTGTCTGGTACTGTCGTTGACCAGATTACCAAGCAGCCCATTTTGCTGTTCTGCCTGGCCGCTGGTCTGGTGCCCGTTGGCATCCACATTTTCTCCAGCCTGAAGAACGCCGCTCGCGGCTAATCTTCGCCCCGGCTGTTAGTCTCCTTTTCAGCCGGGATTGTGCCGGAGTAGCTTAATAGGTAAAGCTGATTGCTGTACAGATGTCGGCCTGTACAAACATGTTGGTTCAAATCCAACCTCTGGCTATTTACTCCCTTAACGCGGGACGGGTCAACCCGCCCCGCGTTTTCTTTTGTCTGAGATATCTTTTACTTCTTCCATTTCTTTTTCCCTTTACCAAAAAAGCCGCCCTACGGCGGCTAAAGTTTATCGTTACTGCAAATTACGGTAATATTCCGGCATCCCGTTATAAATTGTTTTTTCCTGTAATTTGTCAATCATATATAGCTTTATTTTGATGATTGCAAGGGCTCTTTCGTTTTTCTCCGGGTTCCAGTCTTGCTTTAATAACTGTAGTCCCCGGTAATAGTCTTCCGTGCGCTTCATGCACTCACGCATTAAATTGATTTCATCTTTTGTTAGCTGCAATGTAATAAGATTGGGGTCTACTGCTTCTTCTTTCTTCTTGAATAAGGACATTTTTTTCATCCTTTCAACCCTTTTCTTATATAATAGCAGATTTTCCGACAATTACAAGGGGCGTATATATGAAAAAGGTTGTTTCTGTTTTTTTCTGTATCGTGGTTCTTTTTGGCCTTTTTGCTTTCTCGGCCGGTGCTTCTGCCCCTATTTTATGCCTCATTGTGGTTCTACTGCTAAACTTGTCGGGTCGCGTGAAGAGGGCATGTATATTGTTTATAAGTATCGGTGCACGAACTCCGCTTGTGGTCATACGTTTGAAAGTAAATTTCTTGCTGGTGGTGGTTCTACCCGTGGCGGTGGCGCTGGTCGCGTGATCCGCTCCCCGGTTATTCCTCGGACGGTGTGCCCAACTACAATCAATCCGGTGTTTTAACATGGCAGCCTAGTTTTCCAGATGATGGTGATAAAGGCTGGAATACCTGCCCTGTAGGCGCGCTGGATATCTATTGCGGTTACTTTGGCAGCGGCAAAACTTTGTCCCTCGTGCATAAGGTTGTTGGCCTGTATAACCGCTATAATGATAAACCGGTATGGTGTAACCGGCGCAAGAAGTTTGTTACACAAAAAATTGTGCTGCTTTCAAATGTTGACCTTGCTGTTCCGTATGTCAAATTAGATTCATTGGCCCAGGTGGTCAAAATGTCAAAAGTGGCTCCTGCGCTGGATGATGAAAACGACACACTTACAGTAACCATTGTGGCAATGGACGAATTAAGTGTACAGATGAATTCCCGCAGTTTTAAGGATAACTTTAACGCGTATTTCTTGAACACGCTGCTTTGCTGTCGCCATTACCATATCAGTTTTTACGGCAGTGCTCAGCGTTTCCAACATGTCGATAAACTGCTCCGTGATGTCACACACACAGTTATTCAATGCAAAAAGCTTTGGCGCTTCCAGCTGTGGAGTTCTTACGATGCTTGGGAGATGGAAAACGCCACAAACGCCGAGATGATTAAACCGCTCCGCTCCGGCCTGTGGTTTGTTCTGGATAAAGACTATAACGCATACGATACCCTTGCCGTGGTGGATAATCTGCAAAAGAAATTTGAGGAAGGCGACATTCTGCCGGAATCTGAAATTATCAATAATCAGGCACCTGCCGGCCCGCTCGGCCTTGATGTGAGTACAATCCCCAGTAGAAAAGGCAAACAGCGGATCCAGTCTGCGGGAAAGCGGTAGCGCGCAAAGGGGCGCGGGGCTATTGCCCCGCCCCGCGCGCGCTGACCGCATACAAAAAGCCCCTACCTGAAAAGGTAAGGGCTTTTGGCTATTTGAGTAAGTCGCGGCAGTATCTGCATTCCTCGTGCATTCCGCACCGTGCAATGCCGCCTTGCTCCGGCTTGTCTGGACAGTTCGTGTAACTGTAGTATCCGCGTTCTCTCTTGATTGGGCCGGTGCAGTAGCCAATAATTTTGTAATAACAGTTGTGCTTCATGCACCAGCTTCTTGCCGTGGTTCGTTCCGTATCCTGCATTCGTTCTTCATTCGCCGTTCTCCTTTTTGTTGTCTGCTACTTTCATCCGCAACGGGCCTTGCTCTGCTCTAGAATTTATAAAAGGGCGTAAGCGCTCGTGCGCTTACGCCCTTGTTTTGTGCCGCGGCGCTATTTTTCGCAGCGGTCAAGGGGATAAAGCAAAAGTTCACGGATTTCCGCGTAGCGGAAAATTGTGAAATTTTGTGCCCTTGACAGCTAAGACAAATAGCGCGATATGCCTAAAGATTGTAGAACTCTTTCGGGATGGTGAAAAACATGTATACAGATATCCGTCGTAAAGGAAAGCATTTGACCGAAAACGAACGGACAACGATTTTCCACCTGTTGAAACTCGGCTATACACAAACTGCTATTGCGGAAGAATTGCAAGTTTCTCCCGCTACAATCTGCCGTGAACTGCGGCGCGGTAAAGTTGTACAGTTAAATGGTGCGACCTATGAATTTTATACCGCATATTCGCCCCAGCTTGCACATGAACGCGCACGGTATATGCGTACTGCCCACGGCCCACAATTAAAGATAGGCTCCCGCCGTGATTACCTTTCCGCACTTGAAGCCCTCATGCTTGCCGGTTCCAGCCCAGAGGATGCTATACGCAAAGTTGGTGCCGCATATGGCTTGATGATCTCCAAGACCACTTGCTATAGGTATATCGGCCTTGGCCTGTTTGAAAGCCTGTGCTATAAGCATTTGCCCCAGGGTCACCGTAAAAAGGGCAAAAAGAAAGTATCTCATGCAAATGTAAGCTGCCCCGGCCATAGGAGTATTGAAACAAGGTCAACGGATGTTAAAAACCGTGAAACTCTCGGCCATTGGGAACTTGATAGCGTGGTAGGTAAACAAAAGGGAAAAAATGAAAGCGTTCTTGTTCTGACAGAGCGAAAGACGCGTGCAGAAATTGTTTTGAAGCCACGCGATAAGACAACCGCCGAAACCGTAAAAAGCTTGCAGCGCCTGCGCCGTTATCTCGGTAGAGATTGGAAATTGCTGTTTAAGACAATTACCTGTGATAATGGCAGTGAATTTGCAGATCAGGCCGGTATTGATGCTCTTGGCGTTCAGACCTTTTATTGTCATCCGCGCTGCCCATCTGAACGCGGAACAAATGAGATAAATAATAAACTTGTAAGACGAAAATTTCCCAAGGGCCAGAGCCTGCGGAAAGTTACCCAAAAGCAAGCAATAGCTGTGCAACAGTGGGTAAATCAGTACACCCGCCCCACCTTCGGCGGTCAGACCGCGGCGCAAATGTTGGAAGCCGAACTTGATAAACTACCATTGCATAACCCCGAAAAGGTGAAGCGTTTCTTCGGCATAATCTAACCAACGAAACCGATATACGAAAAATAGCCTGCCGTAAAAATACGACGGGCTAAAGGTGTTTACCGATAACTATTGAAACCGGCCCATAGGCGGCACAGCCGCTGCGAGAAAGACCCGGCACGGGGCTTTAGAGCGTGCCGGAAACGCTCCGCGATTCCGGCCGCACCAAACTTACAACAAATAGCTATTGACTTTTTTGTTCATTTTCTCAAATTTTGCATTAAATCCTTGACAGTAGCGTAAACGGCGGAACGGGAAACGGACGGCTGCGGTGGCAAGTGCCTTGCAATCCGAGAAAAACAATGCTACACTGAAAGAAAGCAGCCTGGGGTACAAGGAGATTACCATCCAGAGCATTCAGCACATTCAGCCATTTGCCTGTGAGACGCTGGACGCCGCGGGCAGCCGTGCCCTTGCCAACGCCCACAAGAAGCTGCTGCTGGAAGCCCGAAAGGTTCCGCTTGGGATAGAAAAGGCCCGCTGTTACGGGCTGGATATGCAGCCCGTGAGCGGGTATTATGAAAGCGAAGCACCGGGAAAATCGGTGAAAATCAAGGTTCCGAATGTTGACTGTATTGTAATGCACTCGCACCCAAGCGGGCTGACATTTTCGCCTGATGACCTAAGCGCCTTTGCTAATCATGCATCGCTCAAGCTGCTTACTGCGGTAGGCAATGACGGCAACATTTTTGCAATCGAACGCACGGCAAATACTAATGAGACTGCGCTTCAACTTAAAGTATCAAAATTGAACGAAGCCACAAATAAAGCCGAAACTAAGGCTCAGGTTTGGAATCTGATGGACACATTTTTTGAGGAGGTGCAGCAATATGGCATTCGCTATTACTCCGGAAGAGATTGAGCATATGAAAAACTATCTCAAAGAGCACCCGATTGACCCGCAGTATGATGAGCCTGAAGGTTATATTGTGCTTGACGGAAACACCCCGCCTTCTCAGCTGGCTGCGCGCGGATATTACGACATTCTGAAAAAACTGGGTGAACTGCCTGAATAACCCCTAAACATTCAACCACGATGCACACGCACCGTGGTTTTTTCATGCCCATTTTTAGGAGGATACAATGAAGAAGCTGCTTGTTTTGATGCTGGCCATGCTGACCGCAGTGACCAGCCCGGAACAGTTCAAGGTGAATTACATCTGCCGCGCCAGTACCGGCTGTGTTTTTACATGGACGTTGCCCGGCGTGGAAATTGTGCCGTAATGCTGCGCCAACAATTTGTTGAAAACACGATGCACACGCACCGTGTTTTTTTATGCCTGCCCTGTATGAGGGGCAGGCGGGCTGTTCGCAGGGCATTCAAGCACCGGGCAAACCACTGGTATAATGAGAGTGATTCCACCGAGGATGACGAACGCACGGCATCCGCGTTCCGCATCGGCCATCGGGCTGGTACTGCGGTACTGCCGCCATGTTCGACTCCTCAGCAGCTCACGGAGCACCAAAACAAAAACACCCGCCGGGGTACGGCGGGTGCTTTTATTTTGGTGGACCATTTTCCACCCCAATCGAACACATTTTTACTCCTACATTCGTCAAAAAATTCATCTACATCCCCGTTTTCTATGCTGGTGATCGGGATATCAGCCGGGGTCTTTTGGCCGAGAGGATTGAACCAGATCAGGAAATGATCATCGTACAGATCCACCCGCACCAGGAAGGTATCAAACAGGCTTGCCAAGTACTTGCTGTCGTTGATGTCGCCGTCCCGGTAGATGTGCAGCAGTGAAACAAAATTATCCCGTGTAATGGGTACCAGTTCGGCGCGGGCATTTTCAATCTGGGCATTCAGGCGGCCCTGTTCCTGTTCCAGCTCCACCATGCGGGCCTTGGTGGTTTCGGTGATGACCCCCATCTCAATGGCTTTGAGCAGGTTGGCTGCGGAGGTTTTGACCGCGGCCAGCTGGCCTTGCAGGTCCTGCAGGTGCAGGTCTTTTTCCTGGCGGGCATTGTAGGCCATGGTTGCATCGGCCATGTGCTGGATCATCTCGTCCGTCAGCATATACTGCTTGATGGCCTGTGCCACACTCTTCTCGATCTGCTCGCGGATCACGTTCTTTTTATCACAGGCGTGTTGGCGGCGCTTTTGGCAGGTGTAATAGTAGTGCATTTCGCCGGAGCGGCTGGTGCCGGAAACGCCCGTCATGGGCCTGCCGCATTTGCCGCAGAACAGCTTGCCTGTCAACAGGTAATCCTCTGCCCCGGTATGATGCCGGGCGGATTGTGGGGTCTTTTTCACTTTCAGCACCTCCTGCACACGATAAAACAGGCCGTCCGAAACAATACGCGGAACGCCGCCTTCCACCCGGACGTCATCGTAAATATAAATGCCGCGGTAGCGCTCATTGCGGCAGATCGTATAAAAGCTGCTTTTGGTCCACGGGCCGCCGCGCTTGGTTTTGATGCCGCGCCGGTTCAGATCCGCCGCAATATCCACAAAAGGCTCCCGGCAGGCCACCCGCGTGTAAATTTCCTGAACCACGCAGCCTGTGCCTTATCCAGCACAATGCGGCCGTTCTCCCCTGCCTTGTACCCCAATGGCAGCGCGCCGTTGCTCAGGCACTTGCTGGCATTATCCATCATGCCGCGGGTGATGTCCTCTGCCATATTCTCGCTGTAGAACTGGTTGACGTTCATCATATTGCGCAACGCAAAGCGGCCGGCAGCGGTATCGTCAAAATCTTCCTCCGCGTAAAAGGTCCTTACGCCCCAGTCTTTCAGGCGGGCTTCATTGGTCATGGCCTGCAGCATATTGCGGCCCATACGGTTGGACTTCCACGCCAGCACGCAGTCAAAATACCCTTTTTCCGCATCCCGCAGCAGGCGCTGAAAGCTGGGGCGCGGTCGGATTTGCCGCTGATGGCTTTATCCTCGTAAGTTTCCACCACATCCAGCCCCAGCCGCACAGCCAGTTCCCGGCAGGCTTTGACCTGCTGTTCAATGGATGCTTCCCGCTGGTTATGGGACGAATACCGGGCGTAAATCGCCGCCCGGCCATGGCGGGTATTTGGTTGTTTCTTTTTCATTGGTATCACCTTTTGGGTTTGCAATCCTGCCCGCAAGGTGGTACAATACAATTGTCGGGTCGATTGTATCCACTTTTGTGGGCAAGCTGATCTATGGAAACGCTCTCGGTGCGCCAACACCGGGGGCGTTTTTTTCTTTTTACCTTCTTCTTCTCCGCCTCTTTTTCGGGCGGAAGAAAACCAGGATTGGCGCAAACATCAGAATAACGGCAAACACCATGGCATATGCGCTAATAACCACGATTCCCGCCGCGACAACCAGCAGGGCAACTGCGGCGGCTCCGATGGCATACAGGGCAATTTTCAGGACGACCTTTAATACTTTCAGGATCATCCGCTTTCTTCTCTGCTCTGTCGATTCATACACGCGCAGTAAGTCGTCCAGTTCACTGCGCCCCCAAAGCTTTACCCCCAGGGAGGCCGCCATTTCCCTGGCGGCTGGGGTAAAGTCCTGATTTGTCAGAACCACCGGCACGCTGCTGCCATAATAGGCGGCACCTGCATAGGCTTCCTGCACCGCATGGTTGCCAACGGGCGAATTGTACCGCTTGCACTGGATGGCATAGGATACCCCATTGTTTTGCGCCAGAACATCAATGCCATAATCGCCGCTGGCCCGCGTAACTTGCACCTGTTTATAACCATTGGCCCGCAGGGCATCCGCACACAGGTGCTCAAAATCATGGCCTTCCATGTCATCGCACCCCTGCACAGTGGAGACCTGGCGTTGAATCTCCGGCTGCGTTTCGACAATTTCCGGTACCAGTGGCTGTGCTGGAGTTTCTTCTGCCGGGGGCGGCGCAGGTTCCGTCACCGGGGCGCTTACCGGCGGTGCCGTGCTGCGGTTGATCTTAATACCCTTGGCTGTAGGGGCAGCTTTGGGCTTTGCATATGGCGGCAGCACACCCGCGGTTGGGCCCCTCATAAGGGCCAATAACTTTTGCCTGTTCCAGCTGGTCCAAAATGTGGGCCGCGCGGGCATACCCCAGATTGCAGCGCCGCTGCAAAAGGCTGGTGGAGGCATACCCTGCCTCAATCACGCACTGCCGTGCGTACTCATACATGGGGTCTGGCCCTTCGTCGCTCTCTACCCTGCTGGCTTCCCGCACAAAATCGTCATCATAGTGGTGCCCAGTTGCCACGGGAGCGATCAGGATTTCAATTTCTTCGTCGGTCAGTTCTTTAGTCTGCACCCGCACAGGGTTTGCATAGTTAATGGGAGAGAATAATGCCGTTCCGGGGACCGGCAGCAGTTCCGCCCCGGGGGCTCCCATCCGGTTTGCCGCGGTCTTTGTTGCCACGCGGAATGCAAGGCGGCTGGCAAATCCGGCAATAATCTCTTCCTCCGGAACCTGCCGGGCCGCCGCAATTATGTGGATGCCCACCGGGCGGCCCTTCTGGCAGATCTGCTGTATCTGACCCACACATTCTTTCTGCGCAAGCAGCTCTTCCATGCCGTCCATTATGGCAACAATGTGGGGCAGCGGCGTTTCAGCCTGCTGGTTATAATCCTCCAGTTCCCGCGCACCGCACTTGGCAAACACAGAGTAGCGCCGCTGCAGTTCCATGCACAGTGCACGCATGGCGCCAGCCTTTTTCTCCGGGGCGGAAACCGGCGGCATTAACAGGTGCGGAAGTTCCTTGAACTGCACAAACTCCACACCGGTCTCGTCCAACAGCACTAGCCGCAGCTGTTCTGCCGGGGCCCCATGTGCCAAAATTGCCGCCTGCGCCCGCAGAAAGCTGGAGCGCCCACACCCGTTCATTCCGCAAACCAACAAATGCGGCAGCTGGTCCAGTGGGTATACCACTGCGTTTTGTGCCTCACTTGTCCCGATATACAATTCAAGAGGTTTTAGTTCCGGAATCGAACACATGGTACTTCCCTCCTGGTTGGTTTGATTTACTGATTAAAGTTTATCCCCCTGCACTGCGTCCAGTAGTGCAGGGCTTTTTTATGTAGTCTTCGTCCAGATCAAAATATTCGGCCAGCTGCATGGTTCTGTGCAGCCTGCCGCATTGCCGTGCGGATCTCGTCCGGCGGCAGGCAGCGGCGGAACGCGTCCGCATCCGCGCGGTATTCGTTCTGCTCCACCAGCTGGAACGGGCTGTTTACCTTATGCAGTGCGCCTGTGTGCAGGTGGCCTGATTCATGCAGCATGGCGGTGCGCATCTGGCGCACGGTATGCAGACGCTTGAAGTTCAGCACAACAGCGTAGTTCTGCCCGTCCCGCACCGTACAGGCCGCCCTCGGCAGCATTGCGAACGGCATTACATCCACATCATTTTGTTTGCAATATCCGTAAAAGTCGGACAACTGAAACACTGGATCTATTCCTCCTGCTTTTTCTTGGCCCGGCGATCTCGCATCACCCTGACCATATCGCGCAGCACTGCTTTGTCATCTTCGGAAAGCTCTTTATATTCACCGTAAAAAGCAATATCCACATCGTCCAGGATGTCGTGGGCAGGCATTTCTGTCTCCGCTTCCTGGCTTTCAGCTGCCCCTTCCAGACGTTTGCGGTCAACGCCCAGCGCCTCTGCCAGCTTTATTAAGGTAGCTGGTTTGGGCGGCTTATCGGTCGCTTTCCAGCGCGCGATATTCCCGCGGCTCATCCCGACCTGATCGAGCAGTGCTGACATTGCGATGCCTTTTCATCGCAGAGTGCTTGCAGCGTATCAAAAAACACTAAAATGCACCTCCGGAATTTGTGCAAAACGCAGAAGTGCAGAAAAGTGCATTAAATCACTTGCAAAGTGCACTTAAATGCCCTATAATGCACTTATGACATGAGGGCACCGCGTTAATACTGATGTTTAGCAACTCTATAGTACTACAAAAGTGCACTTACGTCAATACAAAATGGAAAGAGAGGTGCATTTTTTTGAACTTTTGGAACACTTTCACAAATTTATGCGTGCAGCATGGTGAAAGTGCTACCACCGTTCTCAAAACGCTTGGCCTGAGTAAAGGCAATGCCCAGCGCTGGAAGAACGGCGGCGGCCCTACCCTGGCAACAGCAGCTAAGATTGCCGAACACTTTGGCGTCCGCATTGATGACCTTGTGGAGCATTCCTAACGGCTATCACCATTCTACCACAACCCCTGTCCCATAGTCCGGACTTTGAGCCGGAAGGGCTGGATTTTTTAGGAGGTATCCTCATGAACAATGAAAAAAGCCCCCAGCCTTCTTCAAGCAGGAAGACTGAGGACGAAATTGTACAGCACTTTGGCTGCACTACTGTAGCACAGACAAAAGATGTTATTTGTCTGTCGGTGCAATGTAACCACCATGTCCATCAGGAGTAAGCGGCATATTTGTGGTCACTGTAATAAGACCCGCGTATTGAACAAACTCGATTTCAAAACCGTTAGGATAAACCGAGTGCGAAACGATTTTATCCGCCGTTTGTTCTGCCGTTTTCTTGATTTCACTGAAAGAGAAGTTACCAGGTGTTGCAATTTTTACTTCCTGATTATTGCTTACAGTGTATGTGTACGAATTATTCATATTCATCACCTCCTTTCAAAGTCGTGTACATGGGAGGCCTACAAATTCAACACTATTCTTAAGCATCGTAGCATTCCTTCTCACTCCCCAATTATAAAGGAGGTGCCCCCCATGTTTCCCAATCTTTTTATTGAGCTCAAGCGCAGCAAATCCACCCAGCAGCAGCTGGCAGAGCGCATTGGCATCTCACACAGTTCCATGCAGAACAAACTGCAAGGGCGGACGCAATTCACCCTGAAAGAGATGCGCGACATCCAGGCTGTTTTTGCGGATTGTTCACTTGACTATCTTTTTTCAGAGTACGGCAGCAAGCGCAGTCTACCATAGTTTCCTTTTTTTGCCATCATGTTATTGAGAAGAATATCATGATTCTGGCAATTTGTCAAACATTTTGATGGTTACATTTTGGTTACTTAATTTTCGCATCTATGCAATTTATCTCGGAATCACTTCAAATGCGCCAGAATAACCCAGAATCACTCAGAATGAACCATGACATTTTTTATGAAAGGAGAAATTACCATGACCCTCTACACCGCCGAGCGCCTGGTGGATTCATTGCGCGCCGCACCGGCCCTGCGCACAGCGGCCTTGCCCCCGCACCGCAAACCAACTATCACCACCGGCACAGTGACCCTGGGCCGATCTGAAAGGAGGTGACGCCGTCATGATCTGTTCCCGCAAAAAGATGGTTCAGCGCCAAGTTCTGAACGTCCTGCTGGACGCACAAGAAATATGGCATCCGCCGAAAAGGTAGATGCCAGAGGGCTTGTTTATTTGAGCCGCTTTTTATTGCGCCTGTTGGAGAAGCTGGACGATGAACTCGTACAGCTGAGTACGGAAGAGAAGCAATCGTTGTAAAACCGTCTTGCAGCTCAAAAAAATCAGCTAGCAACACGCTTTCACAAGTTCCCGCCCTGTCTTATGCACAGGGGCATCACCTGTCTATCAGTGCTCAGTCTTTTGCAGGGTATAAGTCGTTGTTTTTGGACTACCGGTCCAGTAGGACCAGTAGATCAATTCGTATCCGCCACGAAAGAAGGCGCGCCCCTGTGCATGAGATAGGGCGGGAGCAAAAGGATTTACCACAGAACAATGGAACTCTTAATTCTCGTTCTCAAGATACTTATTACTGAGCAGAAAGTCAATTTTTTTGACAACATCTGTCACATCTGCGAAAAAATCGAACGCTGGCTTATGCAGCATCGCTAAAAAGGAGGTATCCTATTGACCCCTTCCTCTCTCCCCGCCACTATCAAAATCACCACCACCGCGGAGCCGGACCCCTATGCTACCGAGCGGCTGGCGGCGGCAACGCTGGATTTTTACCACCGCTTTATGCACGTCCCGATGCCAAGGAGCTACTGGAACGCAAAAAGGCCGAGCTACGCGCCCGCGGCGTGCGGCTAAACTGAAAGGAGAACGACAATGCCCCAAACAAAAACAGCCGCCCCGGTGCTGCAACACCGGAACGGCCAGACGAAAAAATTCATCACTTGTATTCTACCCACATCAGCCCATTTGCAAGCTTTCGCCAATTTCACGCTAACCGCCTGCGGGCTGGGCGTGTTGTGCGCCGTAACTGCCTGCCCAGGCG
>ENA-OQAA01001264-OQAA01001264.1-human-gut-metagenome-genome-assembly--contig:-NODE-1264-length-13503-cov-2.006130_pt1 | contig 13503 bp, 18 predicted proteins | sample MGYA00242489_ERZ504515 | MGnify/ENA primary metagenome ERZ504515 (study PRJEB26092, sample SAMD00036237) | human gut metagenome | host: Homo sapiens | study: EMG produced TPA metagenomics assembly of...
TAGGTGTATAGTTCGCTACTTGATGGAGCCTTTGAGCGCTCATCCCACGAGTAACAGAATTAGGTAGGAGAGCCAGTAATACGACATCATCGCAAGACTCTTTCCATTCCTTGGCGGTTATCAACCCTTATTATCCATAAAAGCGTCCAAGATACCGACTAACGCCGTGCCCTGTCCCGGATAATCCTGTAAATCCAATAATTGGAAGCCGGCCATTCCCGGAGTACGGAACGCCATTTCCATCTCGCCCGGTAAAGTTGCGCCATCCATTTACCGGAAGCCTTGAAGAAATCATCCGCTTGTCCGGCCATACCGGACTCGCCCAGTCGTTTGCGGAATATCTCCAGATTCCAAGGTTTTAGTGCCCCGGTATATTTCTTGATTTCCTCATAATTCGGATAACATTGGAATTGCCCGGTCTCATGTCCGATGATAGGCAATGAACATTGTTCGATAGCGGATTCGAAATTCATGACCGAGTTTGGATAGGTATGGTTGATATAACCGCCATCCTCCGCATCTGCGAAAGAGAAGGAACCCCGGGTATGGTTGCTGAATACGTTAGCGCCGGGGACTCGACAGGTCGTGAAGTAATCGTCACCCGCCGCAGGGCCGTTGAAGCTAGATAGTCATTCGATCCAGATGCGTATAAATGCCGTCCGTCCTCACTACGGAAACGGGCGATCATGTCTACCATCGCTTCTTGATCCCCGGAAAGCTCGTTGCCGATCGCCATCATGACGAAAGAGGCGTGATTCCCGTAAGCCTCCTGTATTTGTAATCCTTCTTTGGTGAGGAAATGGATCAAAGTGGTATCGCCCTTTTCCATCTTTCCCCAGAAAGGTAGTTCCGGTTGGAGGTAAAAACCTTCGATATCGGCCGCCTCGAAACAAGCTTTAGGAGGACACCATGAATGGAAACGGCAATGATTGATACCGTATTCCTTGGCGATGCGGAAATAGCGTCTCCATGCTGCGGTATCCATCGGTACATGGCCTGTAAGCGGAAATACGCAAGCATCGTGTTTTCCACGAAGGAAGGTGGTCAATCCGTTGATGTTGAATTGTGTTCCTTCTGCTTTGAAATCTCTTAATCCGAAAGTAGTACTTTGGCTATCTTGGATATTCTCTCCTTGGATGTTCGCGGTCAAGCGATACAGGGTAGGGGAGAACTCGCTCCATTCCAAGGCGTCATCACCCATCGGTATTTGGAATATGATCTCGTCTTGTTGAACTACGATATTCTTATTGAATTGGATATGGTGCTCTAAGCCTGTGTTGAAAGCTCCATCTCTATTTGAACGGCGGCTACGATCATTTGCTCGAATGGATTTGAAAGCTTTATTTTTACGTCCACCGTTTTTTGATCCGCATGTGGATATACTTGTATCCGGCGGATATGGAATTGTGGACGGGCTTCCAATTTCAGGTCTTCCGATAATACCGTTCCAGTTTTGTCTGCGTGGATTCCGTATAAGCGTGTGAATTGTCCAATAATTGGGGCGGAACGCTCAAGCCGTTATCGACTAGAATGGTCAAGTGATGCTTCCCAGCTCGGAGATATGCGGACAGATCGTATTCTTGAGGGGTGGAAATATGGTCGGATGAACCGACATATATGCTATCTACCCATATTTGGGTCGGTTTTGTTCGCTCCAAGATTAACCAAATGCTCTTGCCTTCCCAATTCTCTGGAATCGTGATCTCTTTCTGATACCAAGCCTTACCTTGATAGCGGAAGGGCCTAGACAAATGAGTTGTCTCCTCCTTATCATTGTTAGGGTATCCTTTTTGGTTGGTGTCCGTGGTACCCGGTAATTGAACTTGCTCGGTGACATCTGTTGAATCCAATCGTAATTCCCAGCAACCGGCAAGCGATAATTCCTCTCTACTCTCTTTGGGAGTTTGGCATGCGAATAGCATGAGCATAAGTGGAATACTCCAAAATCTCTTCATGGTAATGTTTTTACTCTAAATATGGTTTACTTAATTAATAGTGTACAAAGGTAGTATTTTTGGCCTTTTTATTAAGGAGAAGATATGAAAAAAGAAGAAGATTTTGTTATGGGCCTGTCCATCTACATGGCTTGTCTGCGTGAGAAAAAACGGTATTCCACGGCGAAGAGTTATCAAGATGCTTGAACTCGTTCAAGTGCTTTTGCGGTATGGAGGCGATTCCTTATGCCTATATTAATAGGAACAGGCTTTTGTGCTATCAGTCATGGTTGTTGGACAAGGGCCGTTCGTTGAATACGGTGTCTACCTATATGCGTCGGATTCGTCACATTTATAACTTAGCCGTGGAGGCGAACGAGGCTCCCTTTGTACCCAACCTGTTCAAGGATGTTTTCACGGGCGTTGAGAGCAAGCGGAAGAAGCGTTGCCGCGAGAGATGCTGGAGCGTATGTTTAACGCTGAATTGGAGGATCCGTCCTTGCGGCGTGTACAGTTGACCGTTCGGTTGATGTTTGCGTTCAGCGGGATAGCGTTTGTGGATCTTGCGCATTTGAAATGGGAGAATATCCGGGATGGGATATTGCAGTATCACCGACAAAAGAGCGGATCTCTCATACAGTTGGAGATTCCCTCCGGGGCGTTGCGGCTGCTGGAGGAGTTGTCCGCTTGTACGGCAAAGGAATCCTTTTATTTATTTCCTTTTTTGAGTGGAAGGAGAACCGGTGAGGCGGCCTACAAAGAATATAACAGGACCTTGTCCCGCTTTAACCGTGAGATGAAGTTGTTGGCGAGATCGACAGGCGTTACGCTTCCGGTCACCTCATATACGATCCGTCATTCATTCGCCTCGTTCTTGAAGGAACAAGATGTATCGATCGAGGTTATCAGTGAGTTGTTGGGGCATAAGTCTATTAAGACAACACAGATCTATTTGAAGAGCTTCTCGTTGGAACGTTTGTCGACAGTGAACCGGAATTGTTTTGAGAGCGTGTGTAAACCGATACCAAAGTGGGGTAAGAGGCTTGCTACTTGGGAAGTAGCGTATTCTTTCACGGCGCAAAAGTAATAAAAAATAACAAATAACAAGCAATCATTAGGCTTAGTTTGTTCATTAGTTTGTGCTCCGACCTTGATTCTCCTTAAATCTTCGTTCTTATTCCTAGTGCATAGACATGGCAATAGAGACGAAATGATCTCGTATTTCCTACATCATCACGTCCCTCCTAAAAATCGAACATACATTCTTGTAGAGACGGGGCGTGCCCCGTCTCATCCCCTCAAAATGGTATTCTAAATTACTGTCAGACGGTGGGAGACGGAGCACGCTCCGTCTCTACAACTGGGTAATAACCATTCTCCTACCTTTTACGCTACTTCCCAAGTAGCTTAATATTTCAAGCGATGGTGATTTTCAGAAAAGCCATTTTTAAAGACATAAAGTGTTGTTTATCAGGAGTAAATACGGTGCTCTTGGTAGGGCTTTGAATTGTCGTGAGGCTTGAGTGGAGATCTTGATATAATCTTAGGAAAAGATAATCATAATGATGAATGTTTTGAGAGACGGTCGCTCGGAGAGGGGTACGGCGCGGGTTGGCAAGCGTCATGACCTGAAGACTGTACGCTGGTACGTGCTCACGCTTCCTACTACGGGTGTGGCACGACGCGACAGGATCAGCCCCGCTAAAAGCTTGGATGCCGAGCTTTCCCGGCGCGAGCGTCGTGGGGAGACGTTGTTCGAGTATTTCGCCCCCTCCTATGTGGAGGTGAGGAAGGTGGACGGAAAGATGGTCAACACGAAGCGGCCCCTGCTGTTCAACTACGTGTTTGTCCGGTCCTCGGTTGAGGAGATCTTCCAGATGAAGCGCACGCTTCCCCTATACAATTTCCTTCCCCGGGTCTCTTCCGGAGGCATGACTCATTTCCCTTATCTGTCGGATGACGAGATGGGGAATTTACGTTGGGTGGCGGAATCTTATTCCAACGAGCTTCCGGTGTACGTACCGGACAGCGACCGCTTGCTGAAGGGAGACCGTGTGCGTATCACGTCCGGTTATTTTACCGGTATGGAGGCGGAGGTGGTGATCCAGCCGGGTGGCGGTCATAAAGATGTGATGGCTCGTATCCTCGATTGCATGTGGGTCCCCTTGTTGGAGGTGAAGCCGGGCGAGTATGAGCTGATCGAGCTGAACACAAAGGTAAGCACGTCTATACCCATCTGGATAACGACCGTCTGCGGGAGGGTTTGCACGATGCTTGGGACGTTACCATGCCTCCGGCAGCGTATCAGAGGAGGATACCCGCTTGGCCCTTGAGGTGTTGAGATCCTACGGTTCGCTCCGTGCGGAGACGGACGTGATGCGTTGCAAGATCTACTCATTGCTTCTTTCTGCCTACAAGTTGTTGGGCGATGAGGAGGAGTTCACACGTTTGCATGACACGATGCGTGGTATGCTCCCGGTGTTGAAAGCTCCGCAATCCCGTGCTTTGTTGCTTGTGACGCTCTACGGTTGCACGGACAGCGCCCTTTACCGGCAGATGGCGCATGAGGTGGTGGATCCTTGGCGGGGTGAGTCCTCGCCCAAGAAAAGCAAGTTATCCTTGATCCGCCGGCTGGACGATTGCGATCGCTGGCTGAAACACGAAATCAGTTGACAGTTGACAAGTGACAGTTGACAGTTTAAATCAAAAATCATAAATCAAAAAGAAATGTCTTCCCTTCCTTCTGGCGTTCGTTTGGTGGCGTTGCTGAACGAGCATTTGAGTGATATCATGAGCCGCGAGCGAACGAACACTGCTTCCATCCATTTGTATTGCACGGGTCCTTACTGGGTGGCGTTCGAGTACTCAGCTATCAGTTGCGCCGTGCGTTCCCGGACAGCGAGGTTACGCCGATGCGCTTGCTCGGCTACCCGTTTCCTGTGGTGATGGTATCCGTGACGGATCGTTCGCTCCGCTCGTATGCCCGCAAGCACATCTTGCGAAGAGACGATAAGGATTACAAGCAATTGACCGTCCCCGGTTTTTCCCTGTCTGATTACCAAGGCTGGCATAAGAGAGAGGTGGAGGGATTGCCATTGCTAAGCGAGACCGTATGAGTGTGGCATACGTATAAGGCATCGTTTTACACATATATCGACGTCGCCCCACACGTATATCGGTGTAGGCCTATACGAACGTAGCGTGAGTCGATGCCGATATACGTGCGGGATGGAACCGATGCCGGGGAAAACAGGTGCAAGTAATGCAAGTAATGCAGCACCTTTTTCCCACACACGCACGTGTACATTATATATGTCGAATCAAACTTTCATACGGCTATCCAGCGTTTCTCATCCGGATCGTTCCATGCCTTGTTTGTGATCGTTTAGTGTAAAATTCTTGTTCTATATAATGTACGCACGTGTGTGGGAAAAAGGTGCTGCATTACTTGCATTATTTGCATTACTAGGGCCTATCCATAAGGACATAGATGTATAAAAATAATAACAAACCAGACATGTATCACAGACAATCATTTCCCCGTTTGGGCGATTACATCGCCACGGTTTTACAAGTCACCAGACTGACCAAGTCCATTATCCGCGTAAGCGAGGCATTGGCAGTGACACTTACAATTCTTTTAAAAAGGCAAGGACATGCACTTTAGCGTTTACTATCGTTTGGTAGATCTCCTTTGGGACCATCTGTCGGACGAGGAACTTTTCCGCCGTCTGGCACGTGAGGCCTTGGAGCGGTATATCGATTATAAGAAAGAGGAGGAAATGAACGGAGGAAAGAAATAATTTAAGGATGGGCTATGCAAATGAGATTAAGTTTTAACCTCGTGCCTGCCTTCATCGACTAATTAACTAGCCATGATTTTAGAAGAGAGTTTTGGAAAATCTACTGATTTTATCTCAGATGGGATGAACGCCTTCGAGCGTAACGTGAAGCGTATAGGGGACTGCCTTTTGGCCTTCATCGGCCCCCGTCCGGAGCGCAAGTTCTACATTGACCAGATCATGGAACGCGATCCCCGCTATCGTTTCTTGTACCAGATCCGTCCGGGGGTGACCTCGTATGCCACGCTCTACAACGGCTATACGGATACGCTGGAGAAGATGCTTCGTCGATTACGCTATGACTTGTTCTATCTGGAGCACCGCTCGTGGTGGTTCGATTTCAAGATATTGGTGAAGACGTTCTTGAACATTGCGTTCGGGAAGAAATTCTAGACAAAGAAAGCAGGGAATGGTGATTTCGCCCCCCTTTAAGTCAAAATACCATGAAGAAAGTATTGAAAGGCTGGCTCATCGACAATTCGGTGACCACCGACAACAAGACAGACAAGATCTTGTTACTGGCTTCGGCTGGAAGTTTAACTTTGGATGACGTGCCGGTGTCTTGCTTTTGCGTGTTGCAAGCCCAATACAACTTCATGCGAGGATCTAAAGCTATGGTTAATAGCGTTTAAAAGAGAAATATCTGTTTTAAATGAATTGACAGTTTGATTGCGGAAGGTCGAAGGGATTATGAACTCATGACACAAGAAATTTTGTGTTAAAATCAAATAATTTACAAATTAATCCAATCTTATGGTACTTCTCAACCCCCAGTGAACACTGGGGCTAAGAGGTATGGCCATAGGGGTTGGATGCTTGCTTTTAGAATTCTATTAATTGTCAAAACATAATATATGTCGGAATCCATAAAAAATAAGGCGATACGAGGTGTTGCATGGAGTGCGGTTGAGAAGTTCGCCCGCCAGGGCTCATGGTCTTTTTCTCCATATTGATCGCTAGGCAGTTGTCGCCGGCCGACTATGGGCTGGTGGCGATGCTGACGATCTTTCTCGTGGTGGCGCAGATCTTCGTGGACTCCGGCTTCGTGGAAGCTCTGATCCAGAAACGGGATCGGACGGAGGTGGATTTCTCGACCACCTTCTGGTTCAACATCGGAGTGGCGGCGGCGATCTATGGCGTGTTGTTCTTACTGTCTCCGCTGATCGCTGGGTTCTATGGGGAGCCGTTACTGGAGGAGCTGACAGTATGGATGGGCTTGATCTTCGTGATCAACTCGTTCCGGACGGTGCAACAGGCGAAACTGAACATCGCAATGGATTTCCATCGGCAGGCGTGGATCTCGTTAGTAGCCATCTCGGTGAGCGGCGGGACGGGTGTCTGGATGGCCTATCGGGGATTCGGGGTGTGGACGTTGGTCTGGCAGGCCTTGCTGCAAAACCTGCTCAACGTGGCGTTACTTTGGGTATCGGCGGGCTGGATGCCCTCGCTCGTGTTCTCCCGCCGCTCGTTCCGGTATTTCTTTAATTTTGGCTCGAAAATCCTGATAACACGAGTCTTGCATACGTTGTATATGAATGGGAGTTATTTGTTGGTCGGTAAGTTTTACTCACCGGCCTTGACGGGATTATATAGTCAGGCGGTCCAGATGACGAGCTTACTACCTAATTCGATCGATGAGACGCTTTCTCGCGTGGCCTATCCTATTGAGTGTGAGTTGCAGAACGACAACGAGGCGTTACGGCATACCTTTTATCGGTTTGTCCGTCTCAATGCCTTCATTGTTTTTCCGCTGATGACGGGACTCGCCGCGTTAGCCGAACCGTTAGTGAGATTGCTGTTGATGGAGAAATGGCTGGATGTGGTCCCTTTGATCCAAATACTCTGTTTTGGATGGATCTGGCAACCTCTTTCCGGTTTGAACTGGCAGATATTGAACGTGAAGCATAGGAGTGATTATTACATGAAGTCGGAGATCTTCAAGAAGATCATTGCGTTTACCATCTTGTTCTCCACCCTCTTCATGGGCTGGTAGTGCTCTGCGTAGGTTGGGTGATTTATTGTATCATTGATTTGTATGTCATTACGCTATACACCCGAAGACTCCTTCCGGCTATTACGTTCAAAAACGAGATGCGTGTCTTGGTACCTATCTTGTTGCGGGCTCTGTCGATGGGTGGTGTCGTCTATCTATTGAACTACGCAGTTGATTCGGATATTTTGCGGATCGCCTTGGGCGTACCACTTGGATGTGTCCTCTATACGGGTATCTCCTTATTAACTCGGTCCGAGGAAATACACTACTTGATTGACATGATCAAAAAGAGAAAATAACAATCTCTTTGATATATGATTTATACCATCACGCATTGATTTATGAAAAGGAATACACGTGTGATTTATTCATTCGATCTATTCGACACCTGCTTTATCCGGCTTGCGGTGCCCCTCGTAACGTATTTGATCTTCTGGCTTATCGTGTTCTTGGAGCGAATAGCGACGAGAGCGCACGGGCTGATTTTGCGTTGGAACGGGTTAAAGGGGAGCGGAAAGCCCGTGCCTTGTCTCAGGTAGAGGAAATAACGCTGGAGGTATTTACGTTTGTTGTGACTTCATGGCGTTGACCGCCCAATCAAAGACTGAGATCGCACGTTTGGAGATGCAGGTAGAGCGGGAGCAATTGGTTCCCGTGTATGCCATCCGGGAGAAGATAAAAACGCTGCATCGGGAAGGGCATAGCGTTTATTATATCTCAGATATGTATCTGCCGCGAACGTTCTTGTCGGAATTGCTGATCGAGCATGGCTTTTGGCGGGAAGGGGATAAGCTATATGTCTCCTCGGCTTGTGGGAAAACCAAGCATACGGGAAACCTGTATAAGCATATAGCGGCAGAAAACGGACTACGCTTCAAGGATTGGTATCATTGGGGAGATAACCGGCATAGCGATTATCGCATACCGCGTCGTATGGGGATCAAGGCCTCGCTTATTCATCATGTGTATTCCGTATATGAGCGTTTCTTGGTACGGCAGGATTATTTCCCCGGCTTTTTCGTCAACCAGCACCTGGCTGGTTTATCGAGGGCCGTACGGCTTGCGTTTCCTGACGAGCCGCGTTACGCTTTCGCTGCGGACTTGATAGCCCCGCTATATGTGGCCTTCGTTTATCATGTCTTGCGAGATGCCGTCAGCAGGGGGATCAGAAGCCTCTTTTTCCTCGCACGTGATGGCTATATCCTTTATCGGATAGCGAAAGAGTTGGAAGGTGAATTTCCCGGCTTGCGTATGAAGTATCTTTATGTATCCCGCTCATCCTTGTATTTACCCGGGTTGCCGGCGATCACTCCGGATAGCCTGTTGTCTTTGAGAAAGACAATGTTCGGTTTTACGGATGAAACTGAGCTTGACATATTAGGGAACTTCATCACCTCAGAGACATGGCATGAGGTGGAATGCGTCATGCGAAGTGGAAGTGGAAGCGGAAAAGGAGAAGAGCTGTTCGCCAATCCGGAGGTGTTGGCGATATTGTCTCGTTATCATGACACGCAAAGAGACCTTATTTTGAGATACTTCATACAAGAGGGATTGGCGGATCCGATTCACAAGACGGTCGTGGTAGATATCCGGGGTACACGTTCTTGCCAACAAGCGATAAACGCTATTTTGAGACAAGGGGGATTCAGGCCAGCGGAAGGGTATTATCTGGAGGTGGTGGATGAACGGAAACCGATCCAGGAGGCAGGAGACTACCATGCCTTATATTACGCGGAGCTATGCGCCTCAGTTCGTCTTTACGATACATCAGTGATGAGTTGGGTAGTATTCTCGAACAGTATTTTTCCGTTTCTCCACATAAGCGGACGATCGCTTATCTTGAAGATGACGGGCGAGTACGGCCCGTATTTGAAAATGGAGAAAAGGAGGGCGATACACGGGATCTCATGACCTGTCACGAGGAGACCGTCGCTTTGTTTACCCGTTTATTCATGAGGAATTATTTATACCTGCATTTACCCGTAACACTTGCGCTTGCGACCCAATCGCTCGCTTATTTCAGCCAACGACCTGTATATTCTTATTTGAAAGCCCTACGTGCGATAAGGGTAAATAGCAAAAAGGGCCACTACGCCTATATCGTAAAAAGATTGTCGCCTATGGAATTGAAGCGACATACAGTTAATTGGCGTAGAGGATCCGTCTATTTTACTCTCAGGACAACGATGGGTTATAGATATATAAATAGAGTATTCTTGTTCGGAGTGGAGGCTCTTAAAAGATTACTGAGTCACTTAAACGGGTAAGGGAACGGAATGAATCATACACTTAATTTTACGACGTAATGATATCTTTAATTACCGCGACCTATGGGCGCACGGAAGAAGTACGAACGTTATTGGGTTCTCTCGCGAGGCAGAGCTACAAAGACTTTGAGTTTATATTGGTCGACCAGAATCCGCATTTCATATTGCGGGAGATGGTTGCGGAGTACGCTTCCCGCTTAACGATCCAATATATCCGAAGCGAGGCAAAAGGCTTTCCCTGAACCGAAATATCGGTCTGGATTATAGCCGGGGAGAGATCGTCGCTTTCCCTGATGATGATTGCTTTTACGAGGAGGATGTCTTGGAGAAGGTCATCGATGTTTTCCAGCGGCAAAAGGATATTGTTCTTGTCGCCACGGCTGTCAAGGACGCTTTTGATGGAAGGGTTTGGAAGGTTTCGGAGAGAGAGCTAATTTCACGTAACAAGACATTAAGATATTGTTTTTCAAATAATATTTTTGTCCGAAAGACGGAGGCTCGTTTCGATGTCCGTTTGGGTGTAGGTGCCTATTGGGGATCTGGTGAGGAAAGCGACTACCTGTGGAGATCCTTGATGAAAAAGATGTCGGGATATTTCTGCGGGACACTTATATTAATCATCCATATATAGCGGATGTATTCGTTAACATCCCTAAGGCCTATGCTTATGGGTTGGGATTCGGAGCCTTGTTCAAGAAAGAGGTGGTAGGACGTAAACATTACGCTTTCCTGTTTAGGTTTATTTATTATGTACTTCGTTCGGTCGGCGGTTGCTTGCTGAGTCGGCATACGAAGTATTATTATTATACGTTGCGAGGCCGTATAATGGGCTTTGTTACATTTCCTGTATCCATGTGATGATTTATTATACGCTTCCCATATTATCTTTCGTCATAGCGTTTATTCGTCTTAACAAAAGGCGGTGTACCCCTCTTGTCGTCATTCTGCTATTGCTTTGTTTTGTCGTTGGCGCATTACGGGGCGAGGGTGTCGGAGCCGATTACTATGCCTATTTACGTATTTTCCTGCATGGGGACGAAACCATGGAGGCGGGATTCTCTGAACTTATCCGGATCATTAAGTGGTTCGGAGGAGACTATTTTCATCTGATCGTATTGGTGTTTTCCTTGTCCTTCTTTACGAAATACTATGTGTTTCGTAAGATGTCCCCCAATCCATATTTGTCTTTGATGATTTACTTGGGTTTCTGGTTCTTGTCTTATGAGATGAATGGTATCCGTCAGGGACTTGCGTTGGGATTTATTGGTGTAGCCGTTTATCACGCATGGAAGGGGAAGATGTTCTTTTATTGGATATTTATAGGGTTAGCCATATCGGTTCATAATTCGGCTTTGGTATTCCTTCCTTTTGCGTTTTTTGTGGGCAGACCTTGTACGCAAGGTATACAGCTCATATTCCTGTTCATTTATGTTGTCTTGCTGTTTGTCGATGTCTTAGATCCTTTAATAAGCAAGATTGGAGGAGATCTGTATGCGGTGAAAAAAGGTCATGGATTATAGTATGGATGACTTTTACAATGGAAATATTCTTTATTCTTTTAGTACGGTTCATCGAGTCATGATCACGGGGTTAATCGTTTACGCTGTACCTCGGATGAAGATCGATGATCGACTAAAGAATATCTTTCTTTGGAGCGCATTATTTAATATGGCTATTTATCTATTGTTTGGGCAGATAGAAATCGTGGCTACTCGCCTCTCCTTGAACTATCGGTTTGTAGAATGTATGACCTTGGCAGGTTTACCCAGTTTGCCCTCACGTAAAGAGAACCGTTTGATCATAGCATATCTCTTGTTTGGATATGTCTTGATACAGGTATATTCAGTGTTATCAATTCCAGACGGAAAACTGATACCGTTCCATTTCTAGTTAATCCAATCATATGAATATATTGTTTGACCTGTCCGGTTGCAATCAACCGTACAACGCGATTACCGTATACGGTTTACGTATATTGGCCGGATTTAAAGAAAACGGCTATAAAGATATCTCGATTCTCTGTGATGCCCGGATATACGATCATGTGCACGTCACGTTTCCGGAATATCCTTGTTTGGAAATCGCTTTTGATACGGGGAGGAATCCTATGACTCTTTTGCGGAATTTCCGACATTGGAAGAACACTGTAAAGAACATAGAACATGATGTTCTTTTTGTTCCTCATGTATTTCCCCCGAACTTCTGTTTTCACAGACGGGATAAGACGGTTCTTGTTCTCCATGATTTACAGGGGTTACGAATCTATAAAGCTTCGCTTATGGCTTGCCGTTTCTTTTATCCCTTGGCCTTATGGAGATGCAAGGCTTCGATTGTCATTTCCGACTTCGTGAGAGAGGACGTGCGCAAGACTTATCCGTTCATTTCTCCCCGAAAGCTAAATACCATCTATAACGGGGTTGTAGTCGATCAACTTCCCCAAAAACGGGATACGCTTCCTGTTAAAGGGAAATATTTACTGTACGTCAGTTCCTTGATGGAACACAAGAATGTGATGACCTTACTGAGAGCGTTTAATCGCCTAAAAGATAAAATTCCTCACACCTTGTGATCATCGGAAAGACAAGGCCCGTCTGGACCGAAAAAGCGTTACCTTTTATCCAAGAAGAAAACCTTTCATCCCGGATTTACCATGTAACGAAACCTGTTTCTGACGAGACTTTGGCTCAGTATTACAATCAAGCGGATTTGTTTATCCATCCGTCCTTGATGGAGGGATTCGGATATACCCCTATCGAGGCGGCTATCTATGGTACACCGGTATTGACGAATAAGGAAACGGCTTTGTTCGAGACGACGATGGGGCTCTTGAATTATTATGAGCCGGCTACGGACGACAAGGCGATGGCGAATGAGATAGAACGCTTGTTGACGAACCCGATATCTCTTGACAGATTATCGGAAATAGCGAGCACTTTTCGGGAGCGATACGATAATACGAAGCAGGGCAAGAAAATATATGACTTGCTGATTTCATTATCCATGGATTCCAAAGGATAAGATTATATACTTAATAAGTAAACTTGATAAATCATGAACATCTATTTCATTAATCCCCCTTTCAAAGCTGAGTATGGAAAATTCTCTCGTGAGTCCCGTAGTCCGGCAATTACGAAAAGTGGGGCTTTATATTATCCTCTATGGCTGATTTATGCGGCTTTGTATTCAAGCAAACAGGGACATAATGTCTCTTTTTTGGATGCTCCAGCTAAACAGTTAAATGAGGAACGGTCTTTAAACATTATTCGGAAGACGGATAATGAGCATTCATTGTTTGTTTTAGATACAAGTACGCCTTCCATTAAAAGTGACGTTGCTTTTGCCGGGAAGCTGAAGGCATTGTATCCTCACTCGTTTGTCGTGCTTGTGGGGACTCATCCTTCGGCTTGCGCAGAAGAGACGTTGGGTTATTCGAATGCGGTGGATGCGGTCGCTATTGGGGAATATGA
>ENA-OQAA01001265-OQAA01001265.1-human-gut-metagenome-genome-assembly--contig:-NODE-1265-length-13486-cov-7.615914_pt1 | contig 13486 bp, 20 predicted proteins | sample MGYA00242489_ERZ504515 | MGnify/ENA primary metagenome ERZ504515 (study PRJEB26092, sample SAMD00036237) | human gut metagenome | host: Homo sapiens | study: EMG produced TPA metagenomics assembly of...
CTTGCTTTGCTATTCTCTCCGTCGCCCTCGCTGCATTGATTATGGCATTTGAATGCTGTTTGTCAGGGGCAGCGGTCGGCAGACGGATTTTTTCATTTTGGGGCTTGACTTTTAATAGTTAGTCTCCCAAATAGATGTGTCCTGCGCTCACGGTGTCAATCGTGGAAATACAGTTGAGCAAAGTCGTCTTTCCAGAGCCGGAAGCGCCCATAATGCCCAGAAATTCACCAGCTTCCACAGAAAAGCTAATGTCTTTAATGGCTTTGGTAATATTCCCTTCATTGCCATAATATTTCTGGATATGTTCCAGTTTCAAAATCGTATTCATCTGATAAACCTCCTTAACTGTTCCATATCTTTATTGTAAATGGAGTTTCTAATTTTTTGTATCAAGTTTTCTTACACAGTTCTTACAAAAAATGTAAGAAGTGCAGAACCTATCAGCCCTGCACTCCGATAATAAAATCATTCATTTGAAAGGTAAGTGAAATCGTTGTTCCTTTGTTTTCGGAATAAGCAGTAAGTCCTATTCCCAGTTTATCACATAGACGCTTGCAAAGATATAATCCAATTCCAGTAGAATTTTTCCCGATTCGCCCATTCTGACCTGTAAATCCTTTTTCAAAAATGCGGGGTAAATCACTTTTAGGAATACCTATCCCGTTGTCACGGATAGATAGCACAATCCCGTCATTTGTTTCTGTCGCCCCAAAGTGCAAAATAGGCTGCTCTGCATGGTATTTGATTGCATTACCGATAATCTGATTTAAGATGAACCGCACCCATTTTTCATCAGTGTAAACTTTTGTTTCTATATCGTCTATCTGAATCGTCATATTGCTTTGACGCAAAAGATACTTATTATCTGCGATTGCACTATGCACAACATCACATAAATTGACCTCACGAATAGAATAGTCTTTTTCAGCATGTTCACTTCGGGCATAGTAAAGGGCCTGTTCTGTATATTGGTTGATATTCTCTAACTCTGCCAATACCTCTCTGGAAAAGGGAGAACGGTTATTCTCACACAACAACTTCATAGCTGTAATTGGTGTTTTTACTTCATGTATCCATTGTTCAATGTATTCTTTGTATTCCCTGCGTTCCCTCTGCACTTCGCCAATCCGTTCCAACATGGATTTTTCAGCCATTTTCATAATTTGATAAAAAACTTGTTCGTCAGCCTTTTCCGGCACTTTCATGATTTCTGGAAGTAAATATCGTTCGTCTAATTGCTCCGCCATACCAAGCAACTTATTCAGATACTTTTTTCGTGAGAAATAAAAAGTCAGCAAAGATAAAACAAGGACAATCAACCAGATAGCAAGGATAAACAAGACTGTTTGGATTGGATTATCGCTTACAATCAAGAACAAGGCAAGGGCAAGCATACCCAGCAGATTGATTAAAATGACGGAGAGTTGATTTTTTAGATATTGTTTTCCACTCATAATGTATATCCCTGCCTGTGTTTTGTTTTAATGAAATCTACAAGGCCGATTGTCGCCAGTTTGTCGCGAATACGGGTCATATTGACACTTAGGGCATTATCATCAACATAAAGCTGATTGTCCCAAAGAAAATCCACAATATCATTTCTGGAACAGATTTTTCCGGCATTCTTAAAAAGGTAGTAGAGGATTTTCAATTCATTCTTTGTCAATTCTGCTTTCTGTCCTTTGTACTCTATCATACTACTCTCCAAATGTAGGGTAGCTTCTTTCCACATATAAATTTCTGTTTGCGGGGAACGGTAGGCTTTCTTTAACAATGCCGCAATTTTAGCAAGAAGAATAGCGGGATTATAAGGCTTTGTGATAAAAGCATCTCCACCCAGCATAATGCTGTTCAGTTCGTCCATATCTGTATTGCTGCTTGTTACAAATACAATCGGAATATCTGAAAAGGTGCGAATTTGAGAGCATATTTCAAAACCGTTATTACCCGGAAGTTTTATATCCAGAATAACCAGATGTGGCGCAGCTTCTTTTAACTGCTCTATTGTTCGGGAAAAATCCGTAACTGCAAATACTTCATATCCATTCCCAGACAAAAGAGTTTTAAGCTGTGTTTGTATCGTGAAATCATCTTCAATGATTAGTATTTTTTCCTTCATAGAGATACCTCCCTGATACTTTATTATACTGCATCAGAGAGGTTTTCTCAATCCATATTGAAGAATAGTAACGGAATAATGGGCGATTGTCTATCAAATTTTTGTGTGTTACTTTACCGCACATGAGCATTGCTGCCGGGATTATCCTGTCCATAACCCTCCAACAGGTTGATGCCGCCCCAGACACACAGGGCACCGCCCAGACCGACCACGATGGTCTGCAAAGTATCAACTGCGCTGTTGAAAAATTCCATAAGGTCCTCACTTTCTGCCGCTTGTTCTGCGGCACTCAAAATAAAAATTATTCGGCTGAATTTTCGTCCGGCAGGTCGATTTCGTACAGGTCAAAACTTTCGTCCTGTGCGACCACCTGATGCCGCTTCCGGCGCAGGGTGGATAAGAACCTGTCCACATCAAAGGTGTTTTTCTTGTCCGCGTCCGCAAGGTATTTGTAGTGCGGGTGCTTGGTGATGTCGAACTTCTCCGAGAAGAACGGCCTCACGCCCCGCAGCTGCAAAATACATTTGCCGCCGTCCATGATTGCGATTTCGTCCTCTGACATCAACGCCTTTCCTAATTTTTGATAGTTCAGTCCGTGGGAGGTTTGAGAACCCCGGTTTTCGCTGGTGTTGAAACTGTCGATGGTCTCTTTCCCCAGCGCATCGGAGATCTCTTTGGCATTTTTACCCCGCCCACTCAAAAAGAGAACAGAATCGCAGTTGTCCGAAATGATATCGGCCGCATCTTTGTAGATAGCTTTCAGCTGCGACTGGCTCTGCAAGATGATGGATGCCGAGATTTCCCGGCTGCGGATGGTGGCAATCAGCTTGTCGAAGTTGGGAATCTGCCCGATGTTGGCAAACTCGTCCAGAATCAGCCGCACATGGACAGGCAGCGACCGCCGTATTTATCATCTGCACGGTCACACAGCAGTTGATAAGCTGGCTTTGGAGCATGGCAAGAATGAAGTTGAAGGTGGTGTCCGTGTCGCTCATAATCAAAAACAGCACGGTCTTTTCATCCCCGATGGTGTCCAGTTCCATTTCATCGTTCTCCATCAGCTCCCGCACCTCCCGGATGTCAAATGGGGCTAAACGGGCACCGCAGCTTATCAGGATGGAGGAACGGGTCTTGCCCGCCGACAGCAAAAACTTTTTGTACTGCCGGACGGCGAAGTGGTCCGGGTCTTTTTGTTCCAGCCGCTCAAACATGAGGTCCACTGGGCTTTGAAACTCCGGGTCATCTTCACGGGCTTCACTGGCGTTTATCATTTCCAGCAGGGTGGTAAAGTTCATTTCTTCTGCCGGGGCCTCGTACCAGATGTAGCCAATGAGTGCGGTGTAGAACAGCCGTTCCGACTTCACCCAAAAATCTTCCGCCGATTTTTCACCCTCGCCCTTGGTGTTGGCGATAAGAGTATTCACCAGCTTCAGCACATCCTTTTCCGAGTGGATGTAAACAAACGGGTTGTACTTCATGGACTTGGAAAAGTTTATCGTGTTCAGGATTTTCACCCGGTAGCCTGCCCGCTGGAACATTTGGCCCGTTTCCAGAACCAGAGTCCCTTTCGGGTCTGTGACCACGAATGAGGTGGGATAGTCGGAAGTGGGAAAGCATTGCATGAGGTTGGGCTTCACATAGAAGCGGGTCTTGCCGCTGCCGGAGCCGCCGATTACCAGCACATTCTTGTTCCGGGCCGTCTTGGGGTCTTTGGGCCGCCCGGTCATGGTCAGGCGTTCGGTCTGGGTCAGCAGGATGTTGTTTTCAAACTTGGGGTCGATGTAGGGGCAATATCCTTGGCGGTGCCCCACCGGGCAGAGCCGTATTCTTCACCCTTGCGGTACTTCTTGGCGTTCTTGCCCTTGCTGTACACAATGAGACGGACAGCCACCGCCCCAACAACGCCCACACACAGGTCAAACGGGTGCAGGCTGGGCAGCGGGCTTGCAAAGGCGGCGGAGATGCCGCTCGTTAGGTGCAGCAGCTTGGCCGAAGCATCCGCGCCCGCCGACAGACGGTACGTCTGCCCGCATTTGGCAAACAGGTACACGAACAGCAGATATGGCAGATTCAGCACCAGCAGTTTTTTTAGTTCAGGCTTCATCGTTCCAGCCCCCTTTGCTTGATTTTTTCTTTGGCGTGTTTCGGTTGCTGGGCCGCTTTCTGCTTAGCCACCGCCAGCACTTTGCGGATGGAGGGCCGCTGCTCCTTGGAGAGTGTTTTGGCCGTGAACTCCAGGAACGCCTGTTCCAGATTGTCCGCATCCTTGGCCTTGAAGATCACGATGTAGTGGGGCGGCTGGGTGGTCTTGTCCTTGCGTAAGGTAAAGTCCACGCCGTACTTCTTGGCGCAGGGCTTGAACGCCCCGATGTTCGCTTCCGTGACTTCAATGTTGGTCAGGGCCGCGCCGTGGGCTTTCAGCTGTTTCAGGCTTTGCTTGCCGTGGTGCAGCTTTGGCCCCTTGGCCCGGTGCTGCAAATATTTTTTCAGGGCAGCTTGCAACGCTTGGGCGGTGAGCTTGCCCGTTTTCATGGACAGGGCAATAGTTTTCTGGGTGACTTCTTCCTGCAATATGAATCCCTCCTTGTTGCAGAAAATTCAGAGCGGCAGCTAGGGTGGAACCACCAGCCGCCGCAGGTAAAGTGTTCTCATGGATGGGTACTCCTTTCGGTCAGGTGTTGGGCGGGCGGCCCCAATCGGGCTGCGCCATATCGTGCGCCACAAGGGACGCATAGTAGCTGTTGATGGTGCTGGGGGCGTTGAACAGCATGGCCCGCAGGTATTGCTTGATGTTGCGGACTTTGGTGGTGTTGTCCCGCAGGCAGTCCATGACGAACTCGATGTGATGGCTGTCCAGTTTCAGGAACTTGGCCTTGACCAACTCTGCCGGGTAATCGTCCCCGGCCACCCGGATGGACTTGCGGTTGGTGCAGACCGTTTCCAGCAGGATGTCCACGATCTCGTCCAGCTGCTCCCGGTCTATCCGGGGATTCTGGATGAGGGTGTCATACTCGATGTTCTCCAAAATCAGGTCCCGGTAGATTTGATAGGCCGTTTCCTTTCGGCTTCCTGTCCGTTCCGGCGGCGGTGCCGCTGCCTCGTCCTCGTCCAAAGGCAAGGGGTTTGGGGAATGGATAGGAATGGAATCGGTATTTAATCCCTCTTTCTTTTGTTTTTCTGTAATTAGTTTATCTTTATTTAATTGCATTGGATTTTCCAACGTAGGGTTTTCCTGCGTGGGATTCTCCAACGTTGGATTTTCCAATGTAGGTGAAACCGATGCAGGAACGGGCTGCGGCAGCTCGAAAATCACATAGTCTGCACCACGCAGCCGCCCTTTCTCGTCCCGTTCTCTGGAACGCTGGATGTAGCCCGCCTGTTCCAGTTCCCGGATGGCCTGCCGTATCGCGTCGATGCTTTCCCGGTTGATACGGGCCAGCCCTTGCAGGTGTAGTCCCAATCTTCCGGCAGGGAGAGCATTTGGGAGAGTAAGCCTTTGGCTTTCAGGGACAAGGCCCGGTTCCGCAGGTGGTGGTTTGACATGACCGTGTAGCCGCTGTTCTTTTCTACCCGAAAAACTGCCATTTCACGGATGCCTCCTTTCTGTTTTTGGGCAAAGAAAAAGCCGCAGGCTTTTTGTTAAAGTCTGCGGCTATGCCGATTGTTAGATATTCAATTCTTTGTGTTTCCGCACTCCATATCAATTACCACCGAAACGGTGATGTGATTTTCAATGCGTTTATTGCGGAGTTTATCGCCCTCGCCATCGAACACAACATGACGAGAAAACAACGTAAAGCGGATGATTTCCACTAGATTTCTCTTTGTAGCGAAACTATCGCTTCGACATGCTCACTGTGAGGGAACATATCCACCGGCGTGCTGCTCTCCACTTTGTATCCCTTCCGGGTCAGCAGCTCCAGATCCCGGGCCAGCGTGACCGGGTTGCAGCTCACGTAGACCACACGTTTCGGGGCCATGCGGGCCACGCTATCGATAAACTGCGGCGTAGAGCCTCCCGCGGCGGGTCCATAAAGATCACGTCTGTGCGTTCACCAGCCGCAGCGGCTTCGCCGATCCACCGGGTGGCATCTGCGGCAAAGAAGCGGGCGTTCTTCACGCCATTGTGCTTTGCATTGCCTATGGCATCGTGCACCGCTTCGCGGTTCACCTCCACGCCCACTACCTGCTTTGCATGGTCGGCGGCGGTCAGGCCGATGGTTCCGATGCCGCAGTAGGCATCCAGCACCACTTCTTTTCCGGTGAGATGCGCCGCGTCCACCGCAAGGCCGTACAGCACTTCGGTCTGGGTATGATTGATCTGATAAAAGCTGCGTGGGCTGATGGCATAGGTCTTGCCGCAGAGGGTATCCAGAATGAAGCCCTTGCCGTACAGCACCTTTTCCATATCACCCAGCACCACGCTGGTTTTGCGGTCGTTCACGTTCTGGACGATGGTGGTGATGGCCACGCCCTGCTTTCCGGCTTCGGTCAGCAGGGCTTTGACAAAGTTCTTGGCACCCGGCAGCACCGGCTGAGCCGTCACCAGCACCACCATCACCTGCCCGGTCATAACACCCCGCCGCAGCAGGCAGTGACGCAGAAGGCCGGTGCCCTTATCCTCATTGAAAGGCTGGTAATGGCAGGTGCCCGCTGCCGCACGCACGGCCAGCATGGTCTTATCCAGCACTTCGTCCTGCAAAAGGCAGCTTTCCACCGGCAGCACCTTGTGGCTGTTTGCCGCGTAGATGCCGGAGGTAAGTTTTCCACCCCAGCCGGTGGTAAAGGTGGAGATCACCTTGTTCCGATAGTGGTACGGCGTTTCCATGCCCCGGATGTGCTCCACCGGGCCGAATCTGCAGCAGCTTTTTCACGGTCTCTTCTTTCTGTTTCAGCTGTGCGGCGTAGTCCATGCCCAGTATCGGGCAGCCGCCGCAGTTTTTGGCACGCAGTTTGCAATCCATCTTCCGCTCTCCTTTTTACCCATAAGGGTCATACAGATCATATTCTTCCGCTTCCAGATGCTTTTCCTCCAGCACCTTCATGGCCTGTTCCAGCTCGCTCTGGCCGCAGCCGCTCTCGCTGACCAGCGCGCGCACCGCCGCCGCAAGGTCGCCGCCAAAGAGGGTGTCCAGCCGTTCGCGCATGCTCCACACATTATAGGCGCGCTGAGTGATGGCCGGAGTGTAGGTATTGCGGTTGCCGTCCTTGCCGCTTTTCACCCAACCCTTTTCTTCCAGCCGGTAAAGAAAGTTGAGCACGGTCGCCGGTGCCCAGCCCTTTGCGCGCAGCTTTGCGTCGATGTCCCGCCGGGTGACGGGCGCACGGCAGGCCCACACCGCCAGCATCACCTGCTCCTCTGCCGCCGAAAGCGGCTTTACACTGTCCGGGATGCCATACATCCTGCTGTTCTCCCTCCTTTTGGCATCTTTTTTCTTTTACGTTTGTCTTTGTTTTATTATTATACCAATTTCTGCGCCAAAGTGCAAGAGCCGGAAACGCCGATGAAATCAGGCTTTTTCAGCTCTATTTTACATTTGTCTTTGTTTTTGTTTTTCTATCAAGGACATTTGTGTGCTTTGTGCCCGCACAGGGGCTTTTGCGCCGTATCTTTGTGCAAAGATGCTCTTGTTTTCATCCCTGCAAAACCGGTATACTACGGCTACAGCAATCAACAGAACGCACCACAGAAAACCGCGGTGCTGTGCGATACAGGAAAGGGAGAGTTCATTATGGCACGAGTTTACAACTTCAGCGCAGGCCCCAGCATGCTGCCCGAGAAGGTGCTCAAGCAGGCACAGGCAGAGCTGCTCGAGTATGGCGACAGCGGTCAGAGCGTGATGGAGATGAGCCACCGCAGCAAGTGGTTCGATGCCATCATCAAGGACACCGAGGCCACCCTGCGCCGGGTAATGAATATTCCCGACAACTACAAGGTCGGTTTCTTTCAGGGCGGTGCCACCCAGCAGTTTGCCATGGTCCCGCTGAATTTCATGACCACCGGCAAAGCAGATTACCTTGTCACCGGCAACTTCTCGAACCTTGCCGCCAAGGAAGCCGCCAAGTTCGGCGAGGTGAACATCGTTGCTTCCAGCAAGGACAAGAACTTCACCTACATCCCGGACGTGAACGCCATCAACTATGATAAGGATGCCAGCTACATCCACATCTGCCAGAACAACACCATCTTCGGCACTCAGTTTGTCGAGGTGCCGCAGGTGGAGGGTGTGCCTCTGGTAGCCGACATGAGCTCCATGATCCTCTCCAAGCCGGTGGATGTGACCAAGTACGGCTGCATCTACTTCGGCGTGCAGAAGAATGTAGCTCCCGCCGGCATGGCAATTGCCATCGTCCGCGACGACCTGCTGGGCCATGCCGCCGACAATGTGCCTACCATGATGAACTACACCACTCTGCTGAACAAGGACAGCATGTACAACACGCCCCCCTGCTGGTGCATTTATATGACCGGTCTGGTGCTCAAGTATCTGGAAAACGACATCGGCGGTCTTGCCAACATGCAGAAGATCAACGAAGCCAAGGCCAAAGTGCTGTACGACTATCTGGACGGTCAGGGCTTCTTCACGAATCCTGTGGAGCACCGCTACCGCAGCACCATGAATGTCACCTTCACCAGCCCCAATGCAGATCTGGACAAGAAATTCTGCGCCGAAGCTGCAGAAGCAGGCTTCGTGAACCTGAAGGGCACCGTCTGGTAGGTGGTATGCGCGCTTCCATTTACAACGCAATGCCCGCCGAGGGTGTGGACAAGCTGGTGGACTTCATGGAGAAGTTCCGCAAGGCAAATGCATAAGAGGGGAATTCAGATATGTATACGATCAAAACTTTGAACGCCATCAGCCCGGTGGGTCTGGCAAAGCTGAACAACAAGCAGTTTGACGTGGCTGTGGACACCGATACCCCGGACGGCATCCTCGTTCGCAGCGCCGACATGCTGAATACCGCCTTCAACGACAATCTTCTGGCCATCGCCCGCGCCGGTGCCGGCGTGAACAACATCCCGCTGGACCGCTGTAGTGAGCAGGGCATCGTGGTGTTCAACACCCCCGGTGCCAACGCCAATGCTGTGGCCGAGCTGGTGATCGGCATGCTGATCGCCGGCAGCCGCAATGTGGCTGCTGCCGCCCAGTGGTGTCAGGGCCTGACCGGTGACCCTGCCATGGCAAAGACCGTGGAAAAGGGCAAGAAGCAGTTCGTGGGCAACGAGATCAAGGGCAAGACGCTGGGTGTCATCGGTCTGGGTGCCATCGGCTCCCGCGTGGCCAACTGCGCCATTGAGCTGGGCATGGAGGTCTACGGCTACGACCCCTACATCTCCATTGACGCCGCCTGGAACCTGAGCAGTCAGGTACGCCACTGCGTGAACCTGAACGACATGCTGCCCCTGTGCGACTACATCACCATCCATGTGCCCTACCTGCCCACCACCAAGGATACCATCAACGCCCAGACCCTTGCCCTGTGCAAGGACGGCGTGAAGATCCTGAACTATGCCCGCGGCGAACTGGTCAACACCGAAGCCTGCTGGAAGCCATGGAGACCGGCAAGGTGTCCGGCTATATGACCGACTTCCCGTCTGAGGCCATTCTGGGCAAGCCCGGCATCGTGTGCACCCCCCATCTGGCGCTTCCACCCCGGAAGCCGAGGACAACTGCGCCGTGATGGCTGCAAAGGAGCTGAGCGACTACCTGAAGAACGGCAACATCATCCACTCGGTGAACATGCCGGAGGTCAACCAGCCCCGCGCCGGCGGCAAGCGCATCTGCATCATCCACAAAAACGAGCCGGGCATGATCAGCCAGATCACCGCCCTGACCACCGAAGCCGGCCTGAACATCGAGAACATGGTGAACAAGAGCAAAAAGAACATGGCCTACACCATGCTGGATGCTACCGGTGCTGTGGACAAGAAGCTGGCCGAAAAGCTGGCTGCCATCCCCGCCGTGATCCGGGTGCGCATCCTGTAAAGCAAAACGGTTTAAAATGTCCGCCGCGTCACTCTTGGCATCTTCAGCGGAAAACGATTTTTATTTTAGCAACCCGGAAAAGTCTGCGGATTTTTCCGGGTTGCTTTTTCACAGAGAAGGGCCGTGGCGGCAGCCTGCATTTCCAAACCAGGATTTTTTACAAGCTGGAAATTCTTTCTCGTCTTATCTGCCGGTTAGTTTCCATTCACAAACTGTAGTTTGTCTTAAAAAACGCGTTAAAGATAGCTTTTTCTAACTACACATCGTAAAAAGTTTACACGTATTAACATTCAAGAAAAAGCTTGAAAATGGTAAATTCTGTGCTACAATAGGCTCGACAGAAGGGAAATGTCCCCCTGTTTTTAGGCTTTTGGGCCGGTATATTCATCTTACAGGTCCTGCGAGGGCCTCTGACAGGAAATAGAAAAGGTAGGGAAGTTACTATGGATATCAAAAAGATCGCACTGTTCGCCGCCGGCACTCTGTTCGGTTCTGCCGGTTTCAAGCTGCTGTCCAGCAAGGATGCCAAGAAGGTCTACACCCAGACCACTGCTGCCGTGCTGCGCATGAAGGACTCCACCATGGAGACCGTCAGCAAGGTCCAGGAGCAGGCCGGTGACATTCTGGCCGATGCAAAGGCCATCAACGAGGCTCGTGCTGTTGAAGCCGAGGCTGCTGTGATCGAGGATGCCGCCGAGGAGACCACCGAAGAGACCGCTGAGTAATTTTCGGTTCGTAAAGCACTGAAAGCCCTAACGTGGCTTTCGAGCCGCCTTCGGGCGGCTCTTTTTTGTGAGAGTGGGGCCGCAGGCGTGCAGGGTATAGCAGCCTGACGCTGCGGCAAAAAGATAGAGAAGGATATTTGATATATGAAATGTACCATTCTGCATGAAGGCAAAGGCCGGATGCGTGTGCATGTGGAAAACGTCCGCATGACTTTGCACCGTGCCGATGTGCTGGAAGCATATCTGAACCACAAAGATGCCATCGTCCATGCCGCCGTTTACGAGCGCACCGGCGATGTGGTCATTACCTATACCGGCAGACGTTCCGCTGCCATCGCTGTACTGGCGGGCTACAAGTTCGATGTGGCCGAGTATGACGCTCTGGTCACCTCCGCCGACAGCCGCAGGCTGAACCGGGAATATCAGGATAAAATGTTCGATCTGGTGGCAGGCCGCTGCCTGCGCAAGCTGTTCCTGCCCGCACCCCTTGACGCTGCCTACACCGCATTCCGCTCCATCCGCTTTCTCTGGAAGGGTGTGCGCTGCGTGCTGAGCCGCAGGCTGGAAGTGGAGGTGCTGGACGCTTTGTCCATCGGCGTCTCGCTGCTGCGCGGCGACTTTGGCACCGCCGGTTCTGTCATGTTCCTGCTGAATCTGGGCTCTCTGCTGGAAGAGTGGACCCGCAAGAAGAGTCTGGACGATCTGGCCCGCAGCATGGCCCTGAACGTGGACAAGGTGTGGGTGCGCAGTCAGGGCACCGAAGTGCTGGTGCCTCTGACCAAAGTACGCTCCGGCGATGAGGTGGTCGTGCGCAGCGGCAACATGATCCCGCTGGACGGCACCGTGCTGGAAGCGAAGCCATGGTGAATCAGCCGCTCTGACCGGCGAAGCCATGCCGGTGCGCAAGGCAGAGGGCTCCACCCTCTATGCCGGCACCGTTGTGGAGGAGGGCGAGTGTGTCTTTATCGCCAAGGCCGAGGGCGGTTCCAACCGCTACGACAAGATCGTGGCCATGATCGAGGAATCCGAAAAGCTCAAGTCCAGCACCGAGAACCGTGCGCTGGTGCTGGCCGACAAGCTGGTGCCATGGTGTCTGGGCGCAACGGTGGTCACCTATCTGCTCACCCGCAACGCCACCCGCGCCATCTCCTGCCTGATGGTGGACTTCTCCTGCGCGCTCAAGCTCTCCATGCCGCTGGCCGTGCTTTCCGCCATGCGCGAGTGCGGCAGCTACCACATCACCGTCAAGGGCGGCAAGTATCTGGAAGCGCTGTCTCAGCCGACACTATTGTGTTCGACAAGACCGGCACCCTCACCCGTGCCACCCCGCAGGTAGTGGAGGTCGTGCCCTTCTCCGGCTGCAACGAGCGCAAAGTTCTGCAGCTGGCCGCCTGTCTGGAAGAGCACTTCCCCCATTCCATGGCCAACGCCGTGGTGCGTGCCGCCAAAGAGCGCGGCATTTCCCATGAGGAGATGCACTCCGAGGTGGAGTACATCGTGGCCCACGGCATTGCAAGCCGCGTGGGCGGCCAGCGCGTGGTCATTGGCAGCCACCACTTCGTCTTTGAGGATGAAAAGTGTACCATCCCCACAGCCGAGCAGCAGAAGTTCGATGCCCTCAAGCCCGCGTATTCGCACCTGTACATGGCTGCCAGCGGGCAGCTGGTGGGCGTGATCTGCATTTCCGACCCGCTGCGCCCGGAAGCTGCGGCTGTGCTGAACGGTCTGCGTGCGCTGGGCATCCGGAACACCGTCATGATGACCGGCGACAGTGAGCGCACCGCCGCTGCTATTGCAAAGCAGGTGGGCGTGGACCGCTTCTTTGCCGAGGTGCTGCCCGAGGACAAGGCAAACTTCGTCCAGCAGGCCAAGGCCGAGGGCCACACCGTGGTGATGATCGGCGACGGTATCAACGACTCCCCCGCCCTGTCCGCTGCCGACATTGGCATTGCCATCAACTCCGGCGCTGCCATCGCCCGCGAGATCGCCGATGTGACCATCAAAGCCGACAGTCTGGAGGAGCTGGTGGCCCTCAAGGCCATCGCCAACTCTCTGCAAAAGCGCGTGCACGCAAACTACCGCTTCGTGCTCACCTTCAACTCCACCCTCATCGCGCTGGGTGCTCTGGGCATCCTGCAGCCGGCCTCCTCTGCCATGCTGCATAATCTCTCCACCATCGGCATCAGCCTGAAGAGCATGACCAATCTCCTGCCGGAGAACAAGGCTCCGCAGCTGAAAGCATAATTACCGCAAAAATAACGCCGTGTCCGAACATTCGACACGGCGTTATTTTTTTATCTGTTATTCCAGCCCGATCTGCTGTGCATACTCTTCCAGCAGCTCCCGCTCCAGGAACGGAGTCTTGACACCCTCGCGGTCACGGTAGGTCTCGTGGCCCTTGCCAATGACGGCGATCAGGTCGCCCTCCTGCGCGTGATCCACTGCGTAGTGCAGTGCATCCAGACGGTCGGGGATCTCCACGAACTTTGCGTCCGGGTTGCCCTTGTTCATGCCCACGCGGATATCAGCAAGGATGTCCTCCACCTTTCAAAGCGGTTGTTGTCCTCGGTAAGGATGGAGAAATCGGCCATTTTGGCGCAGATCTCGCCCATGCCGTAGCGGCGCAGCTTGGAGCGGTTGCCGCCGCAGCCGAA
>ENA-OQAA01001266-OQAA01001266.1-human-gut-metagenome-genome-assembly--contig:-NODE-1266-length-13486-cov-1.585298_pt1 | contig 13486 bp, 14 predicted proteins | sample MGYA00242489_ERZ504515 | MGnify/ENA primary metagenome ERZ504515 (study PRJEB26092, sample SAMD00036237) | human gut metagenome | host: Homo sapiens | study: EMG produced TPA metagenomics assembly of...
CCCGAAGGTCGTAGGTTCAAATCCTGCCCCCGCAATTTTTTCTGCCCAGATAGCTCAGTCGGTAGAGCAGAGGACTGAAAATCCTCGTGTCGCTGGTTCGATTCCGGCTCTGGGCATTGCTACTGAAAGGTAGTACAAGTTAATAGTTGTGGAGCATTAGCTCAGTCGGTAGAGCACTTGACTTTTAATCAAGTTGTCCGGGGTTCGAATCCCGATGCTTCATTTATTTTAACATTTAAGAGATTTCTTAGATGTTTTTTATATAGAAAATTGCGTTCTATGCAATAAAAAAAGAGATAAGCTATCTCTTTTTTATTGTCCATCTTTTGTTAATTTACAAAGAAGAATTCCACCTGTACTGTTTCCTAAGATCATGACAATCAAAGGTAAGAAGTATTTTGTTGGAGTACTAACAAGTCCAAGATAAAACATATTTGCAATACAGTGTTCAAATCCGGCTAGAATAAAAACAGATACACATAGGAAAACCGCGAGTGTTCCAAGGATATTTGGCTGTTTTTTAAATGTTGCAACTGCAATGAACATTAGCATTCCGCAGAAAACCGCAAGAAGAAATAAACTTATGTAGGTATCTGAGAGTTTGTTATCCACAATTGGTATGGCTTTTTCCACTAACCGATCATTAAGACGGGTCTGTTTGATAAGGAATGCCATGATATTTACGCCAATTGCATTGCCGATCAGAGTAATGAGAATTTCAATGTAGTTGTTTTTTCCGAGATAGCCAATCTTTCCGGTAAATAGGTTCAATTCTAGATTGATGATCGTGAAGAGACCTAATCCAAACAGAAAAGAAGCGGCGATCGAATTATCCATATTGAGATATACGGTACATCCAATCCCGATTAAAACTCCTGCAACAATTGCCTTTTTTAATGCGTTTAAGTGTTTCATAATTCCCCCTATATTCTTTTGTAATAAATTCCAGCGTTTAGTATATCATAGATTTGAACAGGTTTGTAGAAAAAATAACAAAAATATAAAATTCTTGCCTGTTAAGGCAACGAAGGAAGGGAGTTTAATTAGTAATTGACATCGCTATCACCAACATGTATAATGTTTGGTGATAAAAATTTATGAGATTACGGAATAGGAGGAGAATAGATATGTCAAAGAGAGAAGACATTAAGAAAGTACTTATTATTGGTTCAGGTCCTATTATTATTGGGCAGGCGTGTGAATTTGATTATTCGGGTACACAGGCATGTAAAGCTCTTAGAAATTTAGGTTATGAAATCGTACTCGTGAACTCTAATCCGGCTACTATTATGACGGATCCGGACACAGCTGATGTTACTTATATTGAACCTCTCAATGTTGAAAGACTTGAGCAGATTATCGCAAAAGAAAGACCAGATGCATTACTACCAAACCTTGGAGGACAATCGGGTCTTAATTTATGCTCGGAATTAGCTGAGGCGGGAGTTCTTGAAAAATATAATGTAGAAGTAATCGGTGTTCAGGTAGATGCGATTGAGCGTGGTGAAGATCGTATTGAATTTAAAAAGACTATGGACAGTCTTGGAATTGAGATGGCAAGAAGTGAGGTTGCATATTCGGTAGATGAGGCGCTTGCAATCGCAGATAAATTAGGTTATCCGGTAGTACTTCGTCCGGCGTACACAATGGGTGGAGCAGGAGGCGGTCTTGTATATAATGTAGAAGAATTAAAGACTGTATGTGCAAGAGGTCTTCAGGCGAGTCTGGTAGGCAGGTACTTGTTGAAGAATCTATTTTAGGTTGGGAAGAGTTAGAGCTTGAGGTGGTTCGTGACTCTGAAGGTAATATGATTACAGTATGTTTCATTGAAAATATTGACCCGCTTGGTGTCCATACAGGTGACTCATTCTGTTCAGCTCCTATGCTTACAATCTCAGAAGAAGTACAGAAACGTTTGCAGGAAAAATCTCATAAAGTTGTAGATTCTGTTAAGGTAATCGGTGGATGTAATGTACAGTGGGCGCATGATCCAAAAACAGACAGAGATATCATTATCGAAATTAACCCAAGAACATCGCGTTCGTCGGCACTTGCTTCTAAAGCGACAGGTTTCCCGATTGCTTTGGTATCAGCAATGCTGGCAACAGGGCTTACATTGAAAGATATTCCATGTGGAAAATATGGAACATTGGATAAGTATGTTCCGGATGGAGATTACGTTGTAATCAAATTTGCTCGTTGGGCATTTGAAAAATTCAAAGGTGTAGAGGACAAACTTGGTACTCAGATGCGCGCCGTAGGTGAAGTTATGAGTATTGGTAAGACATATAAGGAAGCATTCCAGAAAGCAATCCGAAGCCTTGAGACAGGTCGCTATGGACTTGGACATGCAAAAGATTTTGATACAAAATCAAAAGAAGAATTGTTGAAAATGTTGATTACACCGACTAGCGAACGTCATTTTATTATGTATGAGGCACTTCGCAAAGGTGCAACTGTGATGAAATCCATGAATTGACAAAAGTAAAACACTGGTTCATTGAACAAATGAAAGAACTTGTGGAAGAAGAAGAAGCTCTTTTAGCTTATAAAGGAAATCTTCCTTCCGATGAAGCTTTAACTGCAGCGAAAAAAGACGGTTTTTCAGATAAATATTTGAGCCAGATTTTGGAAGTAGATGAAGCCGATATCAGAGAAAAGAGAATCGAGATTGGTGTAGAGGAAGCTTGGGAAGGCGTACATGTAAGTGCTACGAAAGACAATGCTTACTACTATTCAACATACAATGCAGAAGATAAGAATCCGGTAAGTGAAGAAAAACCGAAGATTATGATTCTTGGCGGTGGACCAAACAGAATCGGACAAGGTATTGAGTTCGATTACTGCTGTGTACACGCTTCTCTTGCACTTAGAAAACTTGGATTTGAAACAATTATTGTAAACTGTAATCCAGAAACAGTTTCTACAGATTACGATACATCTGACAAGTTGTATTTTGAACCACTTACATTGGAAGATGTACTTAGTATTTATAAGAAAGAAAAACCGGTTGGAGTAATCGCGCAATTTGGTGGACAGACTCCATTGATCTTGCTGCTGATCTTGAGAAAACGGTGTGAAGATTCTTGGAACAGCTCCTTCTGTAATTGATCTTGCAGAGGATAGAGATTTATTCCGTGAATGATGGAAAAATTAGATATTCCGATGCCGGAATCAGGAATGGCTGTTAATGTAGAGGAAGCATTGGAAATTGCTGAGAAGATTGGTTATCCGGTTATGGTTCGTCCGTCATACGTACTTGGTGGACGTGGAATGGAAGTTGTATACGATGCAGAAAGCATGGTTGGATACATGAATGCTGCAGTTGGTGTGACACCGGATCGTCCGATTTTGATCGACCGTTTCTTAGGACACGCAACAGAGTGTGAGGCGGATGCAATCAGCGACGGAACACATGCATTTGTGCCGGCTGTAATGGAACACATTGAGCTCGCGGGAGTTCATTCAGGGGACTCTGCTTGTATCATTCCGTCAAAATATATTTCTGAGGAAAACGTAAAAACAATTAAAGAATATACAAGAAGAATTGCAGAAGAAATGCATGTAAAAGGTCTTATGAACATGCAGTATGCAATTGAAAACGAAAAAAGTATATGTTCTTGAGGCGAACCCAAGAGCATCTAGAACTGTGCCGCTTGTATCAAAAGTATGTAATGTCAGAATGGTGCCTCTTGCAATTGATATTGTGACAAGTGAATTGACAGGAAGAAAATCTCCGGTACCGGAATTGAAAGAACAGGATATTCCTTACTATGGAGTAAAAGAAGCTGTATTTCCATTTAATATGTTCCAGGAAGTAGACCCTGTACTTGGACCTGAGATGCGTTCAACAGGTGAAGTACTTGGACTCTCAAGATTTTACGGAGAAGCATTCTTTAAAGCACAGGAAGCAACACAGACAAAACTTCCGTTGGAAGGAACTGTGTTGATTACGGTAAATGACAAAGATAAAGATGAAGTAGTTGATCTGGCGAGAGACTTCGCGGATACAGGATTCAAGATTCTTGCATCTAAGCATACAGGAAAATTGATTCAGGATGCCGGAATCGAAGTAGAGATTGTGAATAAACTGCAGGAAGGAAGACCAAATATCCTTGACCTGATCACAAACGGAAAGATTGATTTAATCGTTAATACTCCGATTGGAAAAGACAGAAATGTAGATGATAGTTATTTACGTAAAGCTGCAATTAAGAAAAAAGTGCCGTATATGACAACAATGGCAGCAGCGAAAGCAACTGTAAGTGGTATTCAATCATTGAAGAAACCGGGCTGCGGTGAAGTGAAATCATTGCAAGAACTTCACAGTGAGATTAAAGATAAATAAAATATGTTAAAATAAAAACTCTGATTTTTGTTGTGGTAAAAGTCAGGGTTTTATTTTTTAGTAGTCTCCTTTTTTACAATTATTTAAAAAAGTGTTTACAGAAACAAGATAGAAAAACAAAGAGTTAAGGAGTATTTTTTTATATATCAGATAAAAATATAGTTAAAAAAGTATGAGGAGACAAAAATGAAGAAAAGAAGCAGACAACTGGCAGTTTTGGGAATTATCGGACTGCTGGCAGTTCAAGGGGGAAGTATAGAAACTAAAGCAGCAAAACAGTTAGCACCATCAAGTGTGAAAGCTCCGACATTGACAATTACAGAAATTCTTCCTGACAGTTCTAATGTAGAGGGAGCCGATGCATATGAATTTGTGGAAATCTGTAACAATGCAAACAAAAGTATTAATTTGAAAGACTATCGTTTGTCATATACATATCCGGATACGGGAGTGCAGACTGTATGGTGGGAAACTGCAGAAGATAAAATTCTCGAACCAGGTGAAACTCTTATATTTTGGATTAAAAATGGTTCCAACGATGGTCTGACACTTTCGGATTTTAATAGTAAATTTGGTGTCAGTTTAACAGAGGATCAATTGATTGACATCTCTGTTGGAGGAATGGCAAATAGTGGAAAAAGAGGCTTGTGCCTTACGACTAATGTAGGCGATATGGTAGATAATGTGGTGTATAATGATAATAATGCAGATAATACAACAGCAGATAAATCTATTACTTTCCAGAATCAGTATGTAAATGATGTCTTTACAACAGCAATGACTTCTGACGAGGAAACACCTACTCCTGGCACAATTACAGATAAAGAAAAAGCGATGTACCAGGCATCGATAACAGCACCGGTGAAACAACCGGCAGTAACAGATTATACAGAAACGACATTTAATAATGAAACAGATTCTTTGGCATTTTCAGTGGAAGCTATTTCTGAAGAGTCTACAGTTAAAACAGTCACATTATATATGAAAGACAGTAATCAGTCAGATTATAAGAGTTATAATTTGACACGAAGAAGTGCGGGGGAAAATCGCTTTGAAAGGATATTGAGTAATGTTGATCTTTTAAATAAAAAGAGTTTTTCGTATTATTTTGAAGTGAGTGATGGATATTCTGTCATTACAACGGAAGAAAAGACCGTTAATAATACGGACAGTGAAATGTCTCAAGGGTTAAACCTGAAGAACGGTGATGTCATTACAGACAAACAGCAGATTATAGCAAATGGTTCGCAGCTGCTTATAGATGGAACTGACTATTCAAGTAAGGCTCAGAAATCTATTAGCGGCAGCGGAAAAATTGCTTTTGAAGCTACAGACACGGACGTATTCTTCAAAAACGCAGTGGCAGTAGACGGAGATGTGGTAGGAGTAATTCAATGAGGGAACGTATAGTAATGTTGCAACTTATGTATACGATATAAATGCGGACAAGTTTGACGCAGAGAAGAAAACAATTACTGTGGAATTCCATGCGGGAAATAAAGCAAACGTATTAGAGCATAATATTGAAAATAACGATGACTTTACGCTTCGCAATATTCGTATGATTTTGCCGAATGGAAAAACACTGACACCAGTCTCTTATGAAGCCAAGAAAGGTTTAGGTGAAGTGGAGCATGACAATTTGGATCAAGTTCCAAAAGTAAATGTTAATATTCCGTCACAGGAATCCAATATCTCAATGGGAGACGGTGCTTCAAAATATGAAATTCTATATGCAAATTTCCAACTAGAGGATAGTGACTTTGAAGCTATGCGCTATCTTTGGGATACAACAGAAACCACGGATGGAGAGCATACCGTATCCAATGGAGATGAGCAGGTATCGGTAACAGTAGACAATACCGCACCGGAGATTACAAGCAATATTGAGGAGGGAAAGCAATATCACAATGGAACAATAGAGGTTACAAGTAAGGATGCAATTAGCGAGAGCGTTTCAACAGTAGTAACACTTGACGGTAAAACAATTTCTGTTCCGTATGATTTCCGTGCATTGGAAATGGTGGCAGGTGAACATACGATTCAAATTACAGCAAGAGATCAGGTGGGAAACAGTGCACAAAAGGAAATTCATTTTACTACACCGGAAGAATCTGCAAGTCTTGAGGAAAATGTATCACCGGAAAATGGAATGACTGTAAATAGGGCACCGGTTCTTTCTGTGACACCAAAAGACGAAGCAGGGGATGAAATGACTGTTACCTTCAAGAAAGGTGAAAAATATGAGCTGGGAGATACCAATATTGTACAGGACAGTGGTGTAAGTGCAGAGAGTGGAAGCATTGAAAAGGCATTTGAGGAAAATACAGGAAATGGATTTCCTTACGACAGTTTCCAAATACAGCTTGATGAAGAGGCAAATGAAAACACAGTCATTACAGCTCAATGGTCAGGAGAATCAAATAATACTAAGACATTTATGTATGTGTATAACACAGAATCAGAAGAATGGGAGAAGGTAGATGCAAAGCAGAACAACAGAAGGTGATAAGATGACACTGGCAGGAGAAGTTGTCTTGAAGAATCATATTGTAGACGGAAAAGTCAGAGTGATTGTGCAAAATGGAGAAGGATACACACCACCACAAAATGGTGATATTCCAGAGATAGCTTCTTATGCAATGAACGAAACTCCGGATAATGTGGAAACACATAATCAAAACGATACTCCACGCGAAGACTATGATTTTACCTTTGCGGTAGAGAGTGATACACAGTATTATAATGAAGATTATGATGGAAATACTGATCAGTCTAATGACGGACAATATCAGCATCAGATGAATATTCATAATTGGCTGCTTGGCAACAGACAGAGAATGAACATTCAGTATTTGTTCCATGATGGAGACATCATTGATGATGAGCCGAATATACAAGAATGGGAACAGGCAGACGCGCTTATAAAAAATTAGATGTGGCTAAATTCCCGTATGGAGTTCTTGCGGGAAATCACGATGTGGGACACTTAAATGGAGATTATTCAAACTATACACAGTACTTTGGAGAAAATCGTTATTTATCAAATCCATGGTACGGTGGAAGTTACAAAAATAACCGTGGTCATTATGATTTGATTTCTGTAGACGGAATTGACTTTATTATGCTTTACATGGGCTGGGGTATCGGAGATGAAGAAATACAGTGGATGAACGATGTGCTGGCACAATATCCGGAAAGAAAAGCGATATTGAATTTCCATGAATATTTGCTGGCAAGCGGTGGACTTGGCGAGGAACCACAGCGAATCTACGATGAAGTTGTCTCGAAAAATGAAAATGTCTGCATGGTTCTTTCCGGACATTATCATAATGCGAAGACAAGAATTGATACATTTACAAATGCAGATGGAAGTACAAGAAAAGTGTACAATATGCTGTTTGATTATCAGGACTTATGGAAGGAGGAGCCGGATATATAAGACTGATGCATTTTGATGTAGAGGGACAGCGTATGATTGTAAGAACATTTACCCCTTCTTACGGTGGATCAGATTTTAGCAATTATGGAGATTACGATGCAAAACCATCAGAAACACCAAATCCCGGAAATGAGTTTTCTGTAGAAAATGCTAATTTAAATGATGCAGAAAGCTTTGAAGTGCCATTTTCTGAACTTGGAATTGTTCCAAAAGTGAAAACATTGGAGACAGATGATTTTAAAGTAAATGTGTATAAGGAAGATGTTATAGGAAGTGTAAAACATGTTGAAAGTGGAACAACAGCATCCTATGAGTGGAAAGATGCACAAGAGGGTATCAATGGCTGGTATGCTGAAGTTACAGATGAAAACGGAGGTTTGTCCAGAACGAATGTTTATTATGTAAATGTGCAAACAGATACAGAAAAGCCAGTGCTAACGGTTCCGGAAAAAACAGTTTTAAAAGAAGGCGATACTTTCGATGAAATGGGAGGTGTTACTGCGAAAGATAATGTAGATGGTGATATCACTCATAAGATTATCGTAACAGGAAAAGTGAATACCAGCATAGCGGGCACATATGAGCTTGTCTATGAAGTAAACTGATGCAGCAGGAAATAAAGCACAGGTTACAAGGGAGATATAGTAGAAACAAAAAAGTGCTGCAGATTTAAATTCACAAGACACAAATAAATCAGGAGGGAAGCAACAACCATGTTTCAAACAACACCAAATGCTGATATAAAGAGTCAAAGTAGTGTTAAAACCAGTGATAAATCGAATATTAAGACGCCATTGCTTTTCACAGTTTTCTCTTTAGTAATTGGAGGCGTGTTTTGCAACCGGAATAAAAAGAAGAAAATAGTAGCAATTATAAAATATCTGTATTTCATTTTGTTTGAATTTGTGTTATAGTATTTCAAGAATCAAACGATTGAAAATATTATGATAAATATGAAAAGCATAAAGAAATGAGCTGCATCCTGTGATGTGGCTCATTTTAGTAGGGAGCTGAACATGAAGACAATTTACAATTATCTGAACGAATATAGTGAGAGTGATTTCTATGGAATGCATATGCCGGGGCACAAAAGAAATGAAAAAATGATGGAGAATGATCTGCCTTATAAAATTGATATTACCGAAATAGATGGGTTTGATGATCTCCACCACGCAGACGGGATCATTCGGGAGGCGCAGGAACGTGCAGCGAGATTATATGGTGCAGATGAGACACATTTTCTTGTAAATGGAAGTACGGTTGGAATTCTGAGTGCGATTATGGGAGTGACTGACAAAGGAGACCAGATTCTTGTAGCCCGTAATTGCCACAAATCTGTGTATCATGCCATTTATTTAAATGAGCTGGAACCGGTGTATGTCTATCCGGAATACGATGAGAAAACAGGATTAAACGGGGAAGTAAAAGCAGATGAGATTGCGTTGTTATTGGAAAAAAATCCAAATATCAAGGCAGTTATGATTGTATCACCGACATATGACGGTGTGGTATCTGATGTGAAAAAGATTGCAGAAGTGGCACATGCACATGAGATTCCGTTGATTGTGGATGAGGCACATGGAGCACATTTTGGATTTGATCCGTATTTTCCGAAAAATGCGAATGAAATGGTGCAGACATTGTCATACATAGTGTGCACAAGACACTTCCATCGCTCACACAGACCGCATTGCTTCATATCAATGGAACGTTTGTAAATAGAGAAAAAGTGAGGATGTATCTACACATGTTACAATCCAGCAGTCCGTCGTATGTATTGAATGGCAAGCATAGATGAATGTATGGAATTGATTGAAAAAAAAGGTGAGGATATCTTTTCGGCTTATGTGGATAACTTGCAAAAAATGCGGGAAGAGTTGGGAAAACTTTCTTGTTTGAGGCTTGTCGAGACTTCACATTATGACTGCTCTAAATTTGTGATTTCAGTGAGAAATACAAATATTTCAAGCAGAGACCTTGAAAAAATATTGCGTAGGAAGTATCATTTGCAGATGGAGATGACCTCGGGAGACTATGTGCTTGGAATGACGGCAGTAGGAGACACGAAAGAAGGATTGGAAAGATTTACACAGGCATTGTTAGAAATTGATTGCTCCTTGTCTGCCATGAACAAACAACGAGTGTGGAGAGAACTTCCGAGAACGAGACTTTGTGCAAAAAGTTCTGACGTACTGCATAAAAAGTGCGGAAAACTTTGTGGATGGAAAGAGAGTATCGGAAAAATTTCGATGGAATATGCGTATTTGTATCCACCCGGAATCCCGATTATTGTGCCGGGAGAGCAGATTACGGAGGATGTGATTGCATATTTGGAAATGTATGAGCAGTTAGGATTTTCGATTGAAGGTCTGGAAGTGGATAAACAGATAAAGGTGTGGATAAATGAGTAAGATTTTTTATTTTATGGGGAAAAGTGCCTCCGGGAAAGATACAATTTTTAAACAGATCAAAGAGAGGATGCCAAATCTTAAGACAATTGTAATCTATACAACACGTCCGATTCGGGAAGGTGAGCAGGAGGGTGTGGAATATTATTTTGTCGATGAAAAAAGATTGGCTGAGCTCGAAGCACAAGGAAAGTAATCGAGCTTCGCGCATACAATACGGTACACGGAGTGTGGAAATATTTTACGGTGGATGACGGACAGTTTGACGGAGATGAGAATTACATTGCAATCGGGACTTTAGAGTCATATGCAAAGATGCTCGCATATATGGGGACGGACTCATTGGTACCTATATACATTGATGTTGACGATGGAGTGCGATTGTTAAGGGCGGTAGAACGAGAAAGAAAACAGAAAGAGCCAAAATACGAAGAACTGTGCAGGAGATTCCTTGCAGATGCAGAGGATTTCTCTGAGGAAAACTTACAAAGAATGGGGATAACTCACCATTATTTTAATGACAATATGGAAAACTGCATCCAAGAAATTATGCTATGTATTCACCAAGAATTATGATATAATGTTCACGTAAGCAAAGCGATGGCAAGGTTGCACGTCGAGTGAAACTGTATAAGAAAGTGCGTAATAGAAAGGTAATAATATGAGCGGATTTAAAGATGTTGTAGGACACAAAGACATAATTCAATATATACAAAATGCCGTAGAGCAGGATAAAGTATCTCATGCATATATCTTAAATGGCGCAAAAGGCTCTGGAAAAAAGATGCTTGCAAAATTATTTGCAATGACTCTGCAATGTGAGAACAGCCAGTCAGAACCTTGTGGTGAGTGTCGTTCCTGCAGGCAGGCAGATAGCGGGAATCAGCCGGATATCATTACGATACAGCATGAAAAGCCGGGGTCAATCAGTGTAGATGATATACGAGAGCAGCTCAATGGTGACATTATGATCAAGCCATACAGCAACCGCTATAAGATATACATTATTCCGGAAGCGGATCTGTTGACTGTGCAGGCGCAGAATGCACTGCTAAAAACGATTGAAGAGCCACCGGAATATGCCATTATTTTTCTGCTGACAGAGAATGCAGACAGTTTGCTGCCGACAATTCGTTCAAGATGTGTCATGTTGAAATTGAGGAATATTAAGGATACTTTGATTAAAAAGTATTTGATGGAGCAACTGCATATTCCGGATTATCAGGCAGATATCTGTGCCGCATTTGCACAGGGAAACATGGGGCGTGCCATTATGCTGGCAACATCAGAACACTTTAATGAGATTAAAGAAGAAGCAGTTCAGTTGTTAAAATATATTGATGAGATGGAACTGAACGAGATTGTCAGTGCGATAAAAGAGATTAATAAATATAAATTAGAAGTGACAGATTATCTGGATCTGCTTACTGTCTGGTACCGGGATGTTCTGCTTTATAAGGCAACAAAAGAAGCAGGAAAAGTTGTATTTGGTGACCAATTGACTTACATCAAGGAGAAGGCAAGCAAAAGTTCTTTATGAGGGAATTTGAGATTATTCTGGACAGTATCGAAAAGGCGAAAACACGCCTGAAAGCGAATGTAATTTTGATCTGGTAATGGAATTATTGTTGCTTACGATAAAGGAGAACTAGAATATGACAAGAGTAATCGGAGTAAGATTTCGTCCGGCAGGAAAGATTTATTATTTTGCACCAGGTAAATTTCACATCAGACAGGGTGACAAAGTAATTGTGGAGACAGCAAGAGGCATAGAGTTTGGAACTGTTGTGACAGGACCGAAAGAAGTGAAGGACGAAGAGGTCATGCAGCCGCTAAAATCGGTAATTCGAATTGCCACAGAGGAAGACAAAAGAGCGGAAGAAAAGAACCGAGAGAAAGAAAAAGAGGCATTTGAAATTTGTCTGGAAAAAATAAGAAAACACAATCTGGATATGAAGCTGATCAATGCCGAATATACATTTGACAATAATAAAGTGCTGTTTTATTTTACTGCAGACGGAAGAATTGATTTTCGTGAGCTTGTAAAAGATTTGGCAGCAGTATTTCGTACAAGAATTGAGCTGCGTCAGATTGGTGTGCGTGATGAGACAAAGATTCGGGGCGGAATCGGAATTTGCGGACGTCCGCTTTGTTGTCACACATATTTATCAGAGTTTGCACCGGTATCAATCAAGATGGCAAAAGAACAGAACCTTTCTTTGAATCCGACGAAAATTTCCGGTGTGTGTGGAAGGCTGATGTGTTGTCTGACCAATGAGGAAGAGACGTATGAAGAATTGAACAGCCGTCTTCCGGCAATCGGGGACACAGTTACAACGAATGAGGGCTTGAAAGGAGAAGTACAGAGTGTCAGTGTGCTTCGCCAGCTTGTAAAAGTAGTTGTGACGTTAGAAAATGATGAGAAAGAGATTCGCGAGTACAAAGTGGATGAGCTGAAATTCAGACCGCGAAAGAGAAAAAATGATGTGAGACTTTCCAAAGAAGAGATGAAGGAACTTGCAGCATTGGAGAAGAACGAAGGAGCGTCAAAATTAGATGATAACTAATCTGAAATCAGACGAACGTCTGGATGACTTACAGATTAACGGGTATGAGATCATACAGCATCCGGGGAAATTCTGTTTTGGAATGGATGCCGTATTACTTGCCAATTTTGCCCGTGTAAAACAGAAAGAATGTGCGCTGGATCTTGGAACAGGAACAGGGATCATTCCCATTTTACTTACGGCAAAGACCGAAGGGATGCATTTTACCGGACTGGAGATACAGGAAGAAAGTGCTGACATGGCAAGAAGAAGCGTAGCCCATAATCATTTGGAAGAGAAAGTTGACATTGTGACGGGAGATATCAAAGAGGCAGCCGAATTATTCGGACCAGCCTCTTTTGACGTCATAACAACAAATCCGCCATATATGATTGGACATCACGGTATTGAGAATCCGTCGGATGCAAAGGCAATTGCAAGGCATGAGGTGCTTTGTGATTTGAATGATATTTTGCGGGAAAGCGCAAGAATTTTAAAGCCGAGAGGTCGATTTTATATGGTGCACAGACCGTTTCGATTGGCGGAAATCCTGTCAAAGATGATACAGGTAGGAATTGAGCCAAAACGTATGAGAATGGTACATCCATTTGTACATAAGGAACCGAATATGGTGCTGATTGAAGGAATGCGTGGGGCGAATTCACGTATGCGCGTGGAGCCGCCATTGATTGTCTATAAAGAGCAGGGCGTATATTCAGAAGAATTGCTTTCGGAGTATGCG
>ENA-OQAA01001268-OQAA01001268.1-human-gut-metagenome-genome-assembly--contig:-NODE-1268-length-13481-cov-1.657032_pt1 | contig 13481 bp, 16 predicted proteins | sample MGYA00242489_ERZ504515 | MGnify/ENA primary metagenome ERZ504515 (study PRJEB26092, sample SAMD00036237) | human gut metagenome | host: Homo sapiens | study: EMG produced TPA metagenomics assembly of...
TTTACGTAAGCGCAAAGCTTCCTAAAGCAAAAAGGAAACCTAAACTTTCAACTATAAAATATATTTAGTATAATTCTAAAAAAGCAAATGATTATGAAAAAGTTAGTATTAGTAGCAGCCCTGTTTATGTTTGTTTGTGGTGGTTCTTTCGTGCAAACGCTCAGGATCCGGTGAAAACTCAACAGCAACAACCGGCAACGGAAAAAACTGAAGAGCCTAAAGCCACTGAGCCTGCCAAGGAAGAACCCAAAGCAGAAGAACCGAAAGCTGAAGAGCCCAAAGCTGAAGCTCCTGCCAAACGGTACTCCTGCAACGGAAACACCTGCACAGCCTGCTGAATAATAGTAAGCACACTGACAACAAAAGCCGTCCCCTACTTGTCTATTCTGGGGGATGGCTTTTGTCGTTTTCAGACACAAGAACATCATCTTATTATAATAACGAATCTAATCAACAAGCACAAAATACCTAAACATAGGTATTGTTCAAAAGGGAAATATAGCGGTACTTTGCAAGTAATAAATTATATTTCGAATTTACTATGGAATCTTTATAAAAACACACATGAAAACAAAATCATTCATCATACCCTTTTTGCTATTCCAAGCTCTTCTCTTTACAGGAAGCAATCTGCTATATGCTATCCCTGCCCGGCCGGGAGTTATCACCGTAACCCAAAGTGACGGTACCCGCCTCAAAATACGCATTTATGGAGACGAATATTACCATTACACTATATCTGAAGAAGGCTATACGCTGACTTCCGGATCTGATGGAGATTATTATTATGCAACCCTTTCACCCAACGGGCAGTTGGCCTCTACCGGTGTCAAAGCACGTCCGATGGGTAAATTAAGCAATTCCGAAAGGCAACAGTTAGGACAAGGATTCACACAAGGACTTCGCCCCCTATCTCCCACAGCCCACAAACAGCAGATGATGCGCAGTGCCCAGAATAAAAGCAACTCTTCCAACACGCGAACAATAAACGGATTCACTCCGCCGGAACGTTTTATAGATAATGGATTTGCTACCACAGGTAAGCAAAAAGGACTTGTATTATTGGCCGAATTTCCGGATGTGCCTTTTACTATAGGTAGCAAAGGACACTTCGAAGATATGCTGAACAGCAAGAATTACAGTGAGAACGGCGCAACAGGCAGTGCATGGCAATACTATTATGACAACAGTAACGGACGTTTCGACCCGGAATTTGTAGTTGTAGGTCCTTATACACTGCCACACGAACGTAGCTACTACACCGCCAATGATGACGAACTTGCCTACGAAATGGTAGTGGACGTCTGCCGGATGGCCTACGCCAACGGCATTGACTTTGGTCCTTATTCCGAAGCAGGCGTCATGCGTGACGTATTCGTCTTTTACTCCGGTGGCGGTGAAGCGGACGGAAGCGATCCTGAAGGTATTTGGCCTCACCGCTACAGCGTAGCATATAAGGCACTTACACTTTCGGAGGCAACCGGCTCGCTGGTTACGCCTGTGCCGGAGAACTCTCCAAGTACAAAGATGGAAACAACAAATTCACTTCCATCGGCACGTTCTGTCATGAGTTCGGACACGTTCTGGGATGGCCTGATCTTTATGATACGAATTACACCACCAACGGGCAGGCTGCCGGTCCCGGTACCTATTCGCTGATGGCCAGTGGCAGCTACAACAACGACAGTCGTACTCCACCGGCACTGAGCATTCTGGAACGTTGATGATAGGTTGGTCAGAGCCTGAAGTTCTGAATACCTCAGGAGAATTCCGCCTGGCTCCCGTCCATCAGGATAAAGGTTATCTGATAGGAACCGATACGGACAATGATTATTTCCTGCTGGAATACCGGGGTACGGGCGACAATGTATGGGATATTCCAGATTATTACAGTTATCACGAAAGCCAGGGCACATCGGGGCTTTTAGTCTATCACATAGATTATACCACACCCTCCAAATGGCTGACGTACAATTCGGTAAATACCATAGCAGGCCACGAGTGCATGAAAGTAGTCTGTTCGTATCCCAATGCGACAAATGCTGTGTATTACTCCCGTTACAGCTTCTTTCCCGGCGTATACAAAGTGACCAGCCTTATGTCCGCTAAACAAAAAGATTTCCGCTCCTGGAAAGGGGGGAACACAAAGGTGAATATATTGGAGATCGCCACGGTTGACGACTATATCTTGCTAACCGTGGATGATACTTACTTCGGTATGTCTGACTATCATGTGCAAGCATACCAATACGATGCCCTTGTGACATGGCAAGACAACATCGGAAAGAAATGGACAGTAACCTGGAAACCGACAGGAAGTACAGAGGTTGCAAGTTCGCAAACAACTACATCAACAGAATGTCATATAAACGGTTTGCAACCCGGCAAGCAATACGAAGTCACTATCCTAAATTCCAACGAAATAGAGCATACACTCTCGGTTACTACCCAACGGAAAGGACTCTACTACCCACGCATCGAGCAGTCGATTCCAGTCAACAGTTCGGAGAATCCCATATTGTTCCATCTGGCGGACTGCGAGGATATAAAGGCCGAAAAATGGTATATAGATGGAAAGGAAAGTAAAAACTACATCAGACTCGAAACCGGAGAACATAGTATCCAGGCAGAAATCACCCGTTCGGACGGCAACAAAGAGTATATTATGCAATATATCACTATCCAATAATAGAAATACTTATGAAAACATTCAAATATATCCTGCTACTGATCAGCGTCTCTTTACTATACGCCTGCTCAAAAGATGAAAATGACCTTTACAAAGAAGAACGTAACAGCCTACTATCTTCCACGCAAATAGGAATCTACCAGAACGGGAAAGCATTATTGCTCTTCGACAAGCAGGCACATCAATACTATTGCAATCCCTCACAAAAGCTCTTTCGCATACAGGATGCGCAAGGGAAGCAATACACAGCTCTTCAACTGAATGCCCTTCCTCGGGCGAAGAAAGGACAGACGGGAAAGTGGAAGGAAACATGGGTATCAAGCTCGACGGGATAACACAGTTATATATTCTCCAATCAGACGAACAGTTTGTATGGCTATGGTCGGATGATATATGCATCGGATTCATTTTACCCAACATTGGCCTTTCAGGTTTATAGAAACTGTACTTTTGAAATACCTATATATTGTTATCATTCACGTTATTTAAAGAAAATATACCGACTTTTAGCGATTGCTGATCGTGCACAGATCCAATAACTTTGCAACTCCAAAAAGTGCATAAATCAATGTCGCGTAAAGTCATATACATAATACTAAGTTACCTCTTGTTCTTCACTACCTGGTGTTCCGCACAATCGTTTTACAAATTTAGCGGACAAATACTTGACGCCCAGGAGAAAGAGCCCCTTCCTTTCGCCACTATCCGCATGAAATCCGATGAAGGCAAATTCTACGGAAGTACGAGCGACGAGAACGGCAGGTTCAATATCACCCATATAGAGAGCGGACACTACCATATCACAGTCTCCTATATAGGATATGAGAAACAGGAAAGATCCATCGACCTGACTAATAACATGTCATTGATATTCTCGTTGAAACCGTCTTCCACTGCATTACGAGAAGTGGTAGTGACAGCTTCTGAGTCAAAAGGAATAACCAGCGCCTCGAAGATAGACCGCACGGCAATGGAACATCTGCAACCTACAAGTTTCTCTGACTTGCTGGCACTATTGCCGGGAGGGAAGACCAGCGATCCCAAGATGAACGGCGCCAAAAACATTACCTTGCGCGAGGTAGGCACCAGCAGTTCCAACTACAATACTTCTTCTTTAGGAACCAAGTTCATCATTGATGGTGCTCCCATCAGTACAGATGCCAATATGCAGCGGTTGCTCACTGACCCCAACACGACGTTGACGCATATAACGCCGTGAATGCCGGCGTAGACATGCGTAACATTCCACCGATAACATCGAAAGCGTGGAAATCATCCGCGGTATTCCTTCCGTGGAATACAACGACCTGACCAGTGGTGTAGTCATTATCAAGCAAAAGCAGAAAGCCACCCCGGTGGAGGCACGCATCAAAGCAGATCAATACGGTAAACTGTTTTCCATAGGCAAAGGTGTGGAATGGAAAGATCAAAGAACCGTTCTGTCAGCAGATGCAGGGTTTCTCGACTCGTACAATGATCCGCGGGACCGCCTCAACAATTTCAAGCGCATCAATGCATCCGTACGCCTCAACAAAAAGTGGCTGCTTGGAAATGAACATCGCTTGAACTGGACCGCCGGCATCAGTTATTCAGGTAATATAGATAATGTAAAAACCGACCCGGACATACAAACACAACAAGAAGACAATTACAAATCGAGCTATCACTCCGGCCGATGGAACAGTTCGTTAAATTGGATTGCCCCACAGGACAAAGCATTCAAAGGGGTGACACTGGATCTGTCTGCCAACATGTCGTGGGATAAGATAGAACGAAGTAAGTTCATCCAGCTGGATCGCGACCGCACCGTACCCACCCATATGGAAGAAGGTGAATATGACGCTGAAATACTGCCTTATAAATATACTGCTCACGTAACTGTAGATGGAAGCCTCTAAATTTATATGCCAAGGTAAAAACAAAGTTCGAGTTACAAACGTGGAACGCTACACACCGAATCCAAGTAGGTGCTTCATGGACTTATGCCAAAAATCTAGGAGACGGGCAAGTGTACGACCTAAGCCGCCCACTTAACCCGGGCAGTTCTTATACACGTCCCCGCAAGTACAGTGACATTCCGGCGAGCGAGCAAATTGCACTATTCGTGGAAGATCAGATAGGTATTCCCATAGGTAAGCATCACCTGGAAGTCCAGGCCGGAATAGGTAGCAGCATGCTGCTGAACCTGAACAGCCGGTATGCCCTCAGCGGTAAGCCTTATTTTGATCCGCGCATTAATGCCCAATGGAGTTTCCCTGCAATAGGCATTGGCAATAACGACTTGAATATAACGTTTCCGGCGGCTTCGGATGGTTGACCAAAACGCCTACGTTGGCGCAATTGTACCCCAACAAGTTGTATATGGACTTCGTACAACTGAATTATTGGAACGCCAATCCGGACTATAAGCGCATGAATCTGCGTACTTACATCGTAGATCCGGTGAACTATAACCTGAAGGCAGCACGTAACTTTAAATGGGAAGTGCGCTTGGGCATGGAATTTCACAGGAACGATTTCTCCATCACTTATTTTCGCGAACGCATGAGTTCCGGTTTCCGTTCGATGGCGAATTATTCCCCTTATTCTTATAAAAAATACGATGCCAGCGGCATAGACGGTTCAGAACTGACAGGACCTCCCTCACTGGAAGGCATGCCTTACTCAGAGGTAAGCGTACTGAACGGATACTCTTACACCGGAAACGGCAGTCTGACGCTGAAAGAAGGTATCGAGTTCCAGTTCGCCTCGGAACGTTTCAAAAAAATAAATTCTAAACTCACCATTAACGGTGCCTGGCTACGTACCAACTACGAGAATAGTCTGCCCATACAGAAATCTGTGTCGAAAGTTATCGGCAATGTCGCCTTGAGCGATATGTATATAGGTCTTTACGAATCGGACGACCGTTATTCCTACGAACAGTTCAACAGCAACTTCATAGTAGACACCTGGTTGGACAAATTGGGAATAAAACTTTCGGCCACCGTAGAGTGCACTTGGTTCTACAGCAAACAAACTAAAGAGAGAAGCGGTGTGCCCATCTCGTACATAGATGCCACAGGAACCGTGTCGCCATACACGGATGCGGACAAGACGGATACTTATAAACAGCATCTGACACTGAGCTATAATCAGGAACAGTTCGAAAAGAGTACCGACCCGTTCTACATGTATGTCAATTTCAAAGCAACTAAAGACTTCGGTAAGAATCTGTCAATAGCCCTCTTTGCCGACCGCATTCTGGACTATGTGCCCGATTATACCAAAAAAGGATACCTCATCAGAAGAACAGCAGCCAGCCTTACTTCGGGATGGAACTTAATATAAAACTTTAATATGATAACAAAGAAAAAGAAAATGAAAATGAAACATTACCTTTACGTAGCCTGCATGTTTATTGCAGCCTTGGTATTCACCGCCTGTAGTGACGATGATGACAACAGTGTAAAACTGGCCAATGTAACATTGCATTTCAACGCACCGTCTGAATTGCAGAGTTATAACCCTACAATCGGTATTCAGGAGCTGACCCTGAAGAATATCAATACCGGAGAAACAACTTCTGTTGTGAAACCCGGCACCCGTGCAACTACATCCAATGCCAGTATCACGGTAAGTGTACCCGAGGCTTATATACCATCAGTATGGAAGGTTCCCTAAGTTATAAGCTGAATGATGAAATGGTATACACAAAAATGCGCGCCTACCAGGAATCTGTGACCTTCACCGAAGCTACTGGCACATCTCCCCTCGACGTAACCGGTTATGTATATAACTCCAGTGAAGAAGGAGGCAATTTCGTTATCGCCGAAATTTTCTTCACTGGTAGCGTTACTCCGGAAGAGAAACAATATACCGGTGACAAATACTTCCGTATTTACAACAACTCCGGCGACACGCTTTGCGCAGACGGATTGACAATCGCCGAATCAGCTTCATGACTACAAGTAAATATGACTACACACCTGATATCATGAATGAGGCATTCTCCACAAAAGCCATTTATCGTATCCCGTTAGGCGGAAAGATCATGGTTCCTCCCGGCGAATCTTTGCTGTTATGCGATATAGGCATGGATCACACAGTTGCCAACAGTAACTCATTCGACTTGACAAAGGCTGACTTTGAATGGTACGATGTATCCTCAAATCCAAGTTTTGAAGACACGGACACTGAAGTTCCGAACTTGGAAAAGATATACTGTTATACAGCAACCATCTGGGGACACATAACCGTGGCTTTACCTCGTTTGCACTGGCACGTTTGGGAGATGACGAAAACAACCAACTCAGTAAGGAGGATTATCTGAAAGACTATGCTTACACCTACGAATATAACATGATTATCGGTGGTAACGTCTATCCTATGAGCGGTGACGCCTACAAGATTCCTAACAAATGGATTCTGGATGCTGTGAATCTCAGTGTGGAAAGCGAATACGTATGGAATGTAACATCTCCTGCACTGGATAGAGGCTGGACGTATTGTGGAAAGGTAAATCAAGACAAGACGCGTTATGGCAAAAGTGTACGCCGCAAGGTACTTTCCGGTAAAACATTGCAGGATACAAACGACTCCAGCGTAGACTTCCTGCCTGAACAGCCTGCCGATCCGTATTACAAGTTTCACGAGTAATCACAATTTCTCACTAACAAGATGATCTTACGATTTATATCTTCATTCATCCTCGTTGTAGCGACCGTATCCTCCTTGCACAAAGGGGGACACGGTCTTGATTCAGAAACGGGCTTATGAGCGCTCAGCAGTAAGGCAAAATTCATAATAACGCCTTATCTGAACCCTTGCTCTTAACTATTAACCGCTACTCCACTCATACTCTTCACTTTCCATTTCGGGAGACTGGGACAATGAGAGCCGCGCCCTGAACGCACAGGAAGGTGACGGCTGGGGTGGATTCAAGGTAGCAGCCGACTCATATGTCCGCATGTCGGATGCCTCACGCATCTGGGGCAACGCTTACTACCACAACGGAGAGCGAAAGAACGTACAATGGAACGAGAGTGCAGACTACGATCTCATCTACCCGTACGTAATGGCAGACACCATAGGAGGAGATATAAAATCGGAAACCTACTTCTTCGAAGGCGGATATGCTGCTCTCACGGACGATGGACATTTGGCGGGGAATTCTCATACCGCGCCTGCTTGAATACAGGGATGTAGACCCGCGTCCACGTAATTCCATTGCCGATTTGCAGGGAAAAGCTGGTGCTTCTTATCAATTCAATAAACGATATGCCGTGGCTTTGTCCGCTGAAGCCCATAAGTACAAACAAAATGGGGATATCACATATTATAATGAACTGGGAGTATCGAAAACGTTCCATCTCTCCGGCCTGGGAACAAGCTATACGCGTTTCGACGGTACCCGCAATACGGTGAGGTATCAGGGCCATATCTTCGGAGCAGGATTAGATTTGCTGCCAGTAAAAAGTGATGGAGGCTGGACAAGTTCGGTTTCCTACCAGCACGCTTTCTATGAAAAGATTCTGCCTGGCGCAAACGATCTCACGCTGAACGAGCTGGACGAGGATCGCTATCAGGGAGAAATAGCCTGGACTTCTGCCACTACCCGGAATCATAGTTGGGGAATAAAGGCAAATGCTGAATTTCGTGACCGGAAAGGTACAGAAATTCTTTATGGAGATGCTGTGAATAGTATTTATCCGCAGATTGCAACCGCTCAACAATTCGGAAGCGAACGACTCTGGAGTAACTTATCGGCTTTTTACGAGCAGGAGCAGACTAAAGTATGGCGCTGGAGCCTGCAACCAGCCGTAGGTTATCACTACAGGAAAGATACCTATAAAAGTCCTTCTAAAAAGGTGGAATACAGTCTGTTCGATACTTCCTTAGCTTTCACTTCTACCTGGAGATGGAAACAGGATATGCTCTTTGTGCGTATTTGGGGAGCACATCAGGAAAAATTAGATGCAACCCTGGATATCGGACAAGTGACACACCCTTATGCAATGACCATCCTGCAACAGAATTTCGATATGCAAAGTTCTGGAAATACCAGTTATGGAATTTCATTACGCTGGTCCAAAAATGTATTCAAAAACATGCTGACTCACTTAGAAGCGGGTTGCAACAAGCCAGATATACCAACAGTGAGAAAGGAACCTCCCTTTGGGTAAATGTCGGTTTATCTCTCTAAAAAAATTACTAACTAATTAATAAACATCGCAATGAAACAAGAGTTCTTTTATTCGCAGCCATTGCTGCAACAACATTCACGTTCGTGGCCTGTGGCAACAAGCAAGCTAAAACTAATGAAACAGCCGCTGTAGAACAGTCCGGCGCTATGGAAATAGACAGCCTGCTCGCCAATGCAGAAACACTAGCTGACCAAGCCGTTACCATAGAAGGTGTATGTACGCACGCCTGCAAGCATGGTGCCACAAAAATATTCCTAATGGGTAGCGACGACACGCAGACGATTCGTGTGGAAGCCGGTGAATTAGGCTCTTTCGACACCAAATGTGTTAACAGCATTGTCCGCGTAAACGGCACGCTGAAAGAACAACGCGTGGACGAAGCCTACCTGCAACAATGGGAAGCCCAACTAAAAGCTGCCAATGCGGAGAAACATGGTGAAAGCGAAGGTGGATGCAGCAGCGAGAAGAAAGCTCGTGGTGAAACCGCCAATACACCGGAAAAACGTATCGCCGACTTCCGCGCCCAGATAGCCAAAAGACAAGCAGAAAGCGGAAAACCTTATTTGTCATTCTATTATCTGGAAGCCACGGATTATGAAATTCAATAAGGCCGGAATCACTTTACGCAAGTGGAGCCGTGTCATTCATCGTGATCTTTCATTTTTCTTTTCCGGAATGGTATTGATTTATGCCATTTCCGGAATTGTCATGAATCACCGGAACACCATTAATCCGAATTATTCAGTGGAAAGGCAGGAATATGCCATTACTGAAACACTTCCGGTGCAGTCTGACTTTAAGAAGGAAGATGTACTGAAATTGCTGGTACCGCTAGGCGAAGAGGGCAATTACACCAAACATTACTTTCCACAGGAAAACCTAATGAAGGTATTTTTGAAAGGTGGGTCCAGTTTAGTGGTAGAGTTATCCACTCGGCATGCTGTTTATGAGAAGCTGACACGACGCCCACTACTGAGCGCGCTCACAAAGCTGCATTACAACCCCGGTAGTTGGTGGACTCATTTTGCCGACTTATTTGCCGCAGGCTCATTATTATCACCGTCTCCGGTATAATTATGATAAGGCCCGAAAGGATTATGGGGACGGGGAGGCATAGAATTAGCAGCAGGCATTATTATCCCCCTTCTTTTTCTTTTTTTATAACCATAACAACAAAAATCAATGGAGAACATCATTGAATGTAATAACCTGACGCATTATTATGGCAAACGGTTAATTTACGAGAACCTCAGTTTCACCGTACCCAAAGGACGTATTCTGGGACTGTTAGGAAAAAATGGTACAGGAAAAACCACTACCATCAATATATTGAGTGGTTATCTCAAACCACGTTCCGGCCAATGTGCCATCTTCGGTCAGGATATTCAGACTATGGCCCCCTCTCTCCGCCGAACATAGGTCTGCTCATCGAGGACACGTGCAATATCAGTTCATGACTATTCAGCAAATAGAAAAATTCTATTCGGCTTTTTACCCCAAACAATCGGAAAAAGGAAGCTTACTACGAATTAATGAACAAACTGAAAGTGGCGCCGAAACAGCGTATTTCGAGAATGTCCTGCGGACAACGCTCGCAGGTAGCTTTAGGACTAATCCTGGCGCAGAATCCAGAACTACTGGTACTGGATGATTTTTCTCTGGGCTTAGACCCGGGATACCGCCGCCTGTTTGTGGACTACCTGCGCGACTATGCCCGTTCCGAAAACAAAACAGTATTCTTGACTTCACACATCATACAGGATATGGAACGTCTTATAGACGACTGCATCATCATGGATTATGGAAAAATACTGATTCAACAGCCCATAAAAGAATTGCTGGACAACGTACGCCGATATACATGCACGGTTCCCGAAGGATATAAATTGCCGGAAACAGACGTTTTCTACCATCCGTCCGTGATACGCAATACGCTGGAAACTTACTCATTCCTGCAACAGCCGGAAGCGGAAACTCATCTGAAATCGATGCAAACACCCTACAGCAACCTCAAATGCGAGACTGTAAATCTGGAAGACGCCTTCATCGGCCTAACTGGAAAATACTAAATTCACCTAAAAAGATATTGAAGATAAAATGAATGCTATATTTTTTAAAGAATGGATCAAGACACGCTGGTACCTGCTGCTTGCCTGCATTGTAACTCTAGGCTTTGCAGGATATTCGATGTTACGCATCAACCGGGTAGTGGAACTGAAAGGAGCTGCCCATGTCTGGGAAGTCATGCTTTCACGTGATGCTGTGTTTGTGAACCTGCTGGAATATGTGCCTCTGCTAGTCGGTATTCTTCTTGCACTAGTGCAGTTCATTCCCGAGATGTACCATAAGTGTCTGAAACTGACCCTGCATTTACCTTATCCGCAACTAAAAATGATTAACCTCATGCTTCTTTACGGTTTGCTGACATTAGTAATATGCTTTGCTACCAATTATATCCTAATGTTTGTGTATCTACAGGGTATACTCGCTCCTGAACTATATTCACGCATACTACTGACAGCTCTTCCGTGGTATATAGCCGGAATATGCGCCTATCTGCTCATTGCCTGGGTATGTCTGGACCTACCTGGAAACGCAGAGTACTCAACCTCGTGATAAGCGTTCTGCTACTCCGGGTATTCTTCCTTTCATCCGATCCGGAAGCTTACAACGGTTTCCTTCCATGGTTGACGATTTATAGTCTGCTGACAATCAGCTTTTCTTGGCTTTCTGTTCTACGCTTCAAAGCCGGTAAGCAGGATTAAAATGATGTACATATATTAATAAAGAAAGAAAAATGAAACGTTTTAGTATAATATTCCTCTGTATTACACTAGTGTTGCTGCTCCTGTGGCAGTTACCCTGGTGTTACACCTTTTTTGCAGCTAAACCTTCACGCACGCCTTTTTCCATGTACAGTTGCGTTATAGGTGATTTCTTGTCTATGGGGTATGAAGAAAGCGTCGGACTGATACGCCGGGATCAGTCGGGCAATAATTACACTCAAGAGCAGACAGACAGCATTCTGCCCTTATTCTACGTGCGCCAGTTAATGGCCGATGAACGCTTTCCAGACAGTCTAATGGGGGTTCCCGTAAGTCCGCGTCAAGTACAAATCACGAACTTCAACTTCCGTGTTTCTGCTGCGGATATCAACGCCCCTTCCGTTCCCCTCTACCTTTACTGGAAAGTATGTCAGGAAGAGTAGACCTGAAGATGCCGGATGACGTATTCCGCATCACCCCCCATGGAATTGAATTTATCGTAATGGAAAATAACACTATAGATCAGGAGAAAAGCAAAGTCTTCACGGAAGTTTTAAAGAAAAAAGAGTTTCGCTTTCCGGCACAGTATGTAGCAGGTAATCCTAGCACCCGCAAAGAGTATGATGAAGGGTACCTGATACTGGATGCCGAAGGAAAACTGTTTCATATGAAGCAAACCCAAGGACGTCCTTATGTACGTGCTATTCCCCTGCCTGAAGGATTAAACGCCAAATATCTATTTATTACAGAGTTTCAGGACCGCAAGACGTTAGGATATATAACGGACGTGAACAACAACTTCTACGTACTGAAGAATAAAACCTATGAAGTAATAAAGACCGGCCTTCCTTCTTATAATCCGGAAACAGATAATTTTTCCATTTTCGGTAATATGTTTGACTGGACCGTATGCGTCACTACGGATACAGCAGAAGAGTATTATGCACTGGATGCGGATGATTATTCACTCATCAAGTCTGTCAGCTTCCCTACGTCAAGCAATGGAATGTCAGGACTTCGTTTCACATCTTATAAAGATAAATTCGTAAAACCACGTTTTTTTCTGATAAGAGAATAAAGTTATGAATAGAAATGCATCAAAAGGCTAAATAGTCTTTTGACGCATTTCTATTTTATGGTAAGCTCTTTCTTATATCATCTGAAAGCTTGCCAGAGATTCGTCGGTGGTACAGGTGCCTCCACTTCAATCATTTCTTTAGATACCGGATGCACAAAACTGATATGCCGTGCATGCAGGCAAATACTTCCATCCGGATTGGAACGGGCAAAGCCATACTTCAAATCTCCCTTGATAGGACATCCCATCTTTGCCAACTGGCATCGTATCTGATGATGTCGCCCAGTCTTCAGGTCTACTTCCAGCAGAAAGTAATTATCCGACTTACCTATCAACCGATAGTGCAGGATAGCCTTTTTACTCTTCGGCACTTCCTTATCATAAGCATAACTCTTATTCTGCTTCTCATTGCGCACCAGATAGTTCACCAATTCTCCTTCCGGCTCCTTCGGGGCATTCTTTACGATAGCCCAGTAAGTCTTCCTCACCTCACTGGTTTTGAACATTTCATTGAGGCGGGACAACGCCTTGCTGGTCTTGGCAAATACAACAAGACCGCTTACGGGGCGGTCCAGCCGGTGGGTAACACCGATGAAGACATTACCGGGTTTCTGGTATTTCTCCTTCAGATACTGCTTTACGGTTTCCGAAAGCGGCGTATCCCCCGTCTTGTCTCCCTGAACTATCTCGGAAGCGGTCTTGTTGACTATAATGATATGATTGTCTTCGTATACGACAGTCATACGCTTTCTTACATATTCATA
>ENA-OQAA01001269-OQAA01001269.1-human-gut-metagenome-genome-assembly--contig:-NODE-1269-length-13468-cov-4.145117_pt1 | contig 13468 bp, 14 predicted proteins | sample MGYA00242489_ERZ504515 | MGnify/ENA primary metagenome ERZ504515 (study PRJEB26092, sample SAMD00036237) | human gut metagenome | host: Homo sapiens | study: EMG produced TPA metagenomics assembly of...
CACAGTAACGCGCTTCGCGATGCACAGAAATCATGCATTCGCATGATTTCGCGCCGCAATTCTCGGGTTTTCTGTGAACTTTGTTCACAAAAAAACGCCTCGCGGAACGTTACCAGTGAACAGTAACGATTGCTGTTCACAGTATAGACCGTATTGGAAGAAATCATGCGAATGTATGATTTCTGTGCAGTGTGAAGTGCGTTACCAGTCAGGTTGTGAACAGGCTCTAAGGGAAAAGGAGGAACTATATTTATGAAATTCAGAGTTGAGGGCATTTATGATGCCAAAAAGCTGGGAATCCCACAGATGCTGATTCTGGGGCTCCAGCATATGTTCGCCATGTTTGGCGCTACCATTCTGGTGCCGATCCTGGTAAACAACTATTTTCACGGCGAGGGCTTATCCATTCAGGTAACCCTGTTCTGTGCCGGATTTGGAACACTTCTGTTCCATGTACTGACTAAGCTGAAGGTACCTGCATTCCTAGGATCATCATTTGCATTTCTTGGCGGATTTGCCACCGTTGCAGAGCTTGACACCGGAATTTTTGCCAACATGTCTTATGGAGAGAAGCTTCCATATGCATGCGGTGGTGTGTTTGTAGCAGGACTTCTGTATCTGGTACTTGCAATGATCGTTAAGGTAATTGGCGTAAAGCGCGTCATGCGTTATCTGCCTCCGGTTGTAACTGGTCCGATTATTATCTGTATTGGTCTTAGCCTTGCACCGTCTGCAATCAGCAACGCATCCCAGAACTGGATCCTTGCTTTGATCGCACTTGGAACTGTTATTTTCTTCAACATCTGGGGCGTTGGAATGTTCCGTATTATTCCGATTCTGATGGGTATTGTTGTTTCTTATGTGGTTGCCCTGATCATGAATGCCTTGGGTATGACAAACGCAGATGGAAGTGCTATCCTCAGCTTTGCAGGAGTAGCAAGTGCGCCGATCGTAGGTGTTCCGAAATTCTTCCTCTGCAAATTTAACATTACTGCAATCCTTGCAATGGCACCGATCGCAATTGCTTCCATGATGGAGCACATTGGCGATATTTCTGCTATTTCCGCAACGGTTGACCGCAATTTCATCGAAGACCCGGGGCTTCACCGTACACTTCTGGGTGACGGACTTGCAACCTCTCTGTCAGCACTGATCGGTGGACCTGCAAATACAACTTACGGAGAGAACACCAGTGTTCTTGCTCTGAGCCGTGTTTACGACCCGAAGGTAATCCGTCTGGCTGCTATTTATGCAGTTATCCTCAGCTTTATCCCGAAGATGGCTGAGGTGATCAGTTCCCTTCCGTCTGCGATCATCGGTGGTATCAGTTTTATTCTTTATGGAATGATCTCTGCTGTTGGTGTCCGTAATGTAGTTGAGAACAAAGTAGACCTGACACGTTCTCGTAACCTGGTTATTACAGCGGTTATCCTGGTTTGTGGTCTTGGCATTTCCGATGGACTTACATTTACCATCGCAGGCGCACATATTACTCTTACAGGACTTGCACTTGCTGCAATTGTAGGAATCCTGCTGAACGCCGTTCTTCCGGGAAATGACTATGTGTTTGAGACTGCAAAGAAGAAAGAGGAGATGGAAGACGACTGATCCGGCTGGCTTTCCTATATGGTGATGCTGCCGGCAGGTGAAATGTCTGTTTAGCTGATATATAAAAAGAACTCGATTCAAAGTAAATAAATGCGGGAGTCTTTTTCAAAGAGGCTCTAAGTACATTTATTTGCCATGTATGAATCGAGTTCTTTTTTATGTTGTAATAGGAAATGCTGTTGGAATTTCCTATTACCAGCAGAATCGCACTGCGGCGGAAGGGGAGGTGTCGTTCGAGGCGACCTGCCGCAGTGCAATTCTGCAAGAAGGAATCTTTTTAGAAGCTTCCGCCTGTACCTCCGTGATCGCTGTCTGAGCCGCCGGAGGAACTGTCACTATCCTTCGGTTTCGCTGTTTTGGTAACTGTGTGATACAGGAAAATATCGTTTGATCTTGTCAGTGCCATACTTCCCTGGCGCACATAATCCACTGCGCTGTCCTGTGTCCGTACGCTTTTCAGCTGGGCTCTCATGCCCATGGTGCACAGAAACGCAAGCACAAGACCGATTCCCAGGGAAATGAGAATCCATATGGGAGAAAAGGCTCTGTATAAGGCTCCCCGTTAGCAGCCATTTCCAACAGATCCTGACACAGATCTGCGTAGGTATCGAAAGCGCCGTAGAAGTTTTCATCCTTTAACAGAGGCTCTACATTTTCCTTCAGATAAGCAAGTCCGTCATCGTTAAACGCAGTCATACCATATCCGTGGGTGGTAATGTGCCATTCACGGTCGCCAATGCTGACCATGAACAGGATTCCGTCGTGGTTTTCGCCGGTTCCGTAACCATTCTCATCGAAGAAATGATCTGTAAAGTAGTTCATCTCATTGCCGTCTTTCGACTCTACTGTGGCAACTGCCACTTCCAGATTGTATTCCCCGGTGATGGCTTCCAGCTTATCCAGAAGCTGGGATTCTTCTTCATCTGTGAGAAGATCCGCCTCGTCCAGGACAAGGGAAAATTCGGAGGCTGCAAAGTCCTGATAAGAGTCATCTTCCTCACTGCCGGATCCGCCAAAGCTGTTGGAAGCTTCGGCCTGTACCGTAACAGCTCCCGTACCTGGCAAAGCAGTAGTAAAAAGCGCATCCGTGCCTGGAATAACTGCACTGAAAAGGCTTCCTGCTCCCAGCACTGCCGCCAGAATAATTCCAAATGATTGTTTTTTCATGGCATGTTCCTCCTTAACAAAATGTGTGAATCAGCCATGCAATGGCGTAAGCAGCAACGGAAAAACCTGCAGTAAGTCCAAGGAACCATTTAGTGAAAATACCTTTATCTACAGGCAGATTTCCTACAAATTTACCAGTCTGTCCGTTCATGCCGAACAGATAGTGGTTGCCCTTCCAGGTGGTGGAAAGAAGCCATACCGGGAAAAGGGCATAGTGGGTTTTACCGCCTTTTAACTGAATACGGGTATCTTCAGGGGTAACGCTGTCATAACCGATGACCGTATCGCGAAAAGCATCCTCAGCGGCTTTTCTTACACGCTGGTTGGCGCGCTCAGCAGATTCTTCTGCGGATACATCATATTTGTCCGCAACGTATCCTGCCAGGTAAGGAGTGGCAAAGTCCACAGCCTCGGAAATTACGTAAGGCTCCAGAGACTCTGTTAAATCATTGTCAATTTTGGAAGAACCGTCTACCGGAATCTGGTCGAATCCGATGTTTCCAGCCCGGAAAACAGAGTAATGGCTGGTTTCCGTATAATCATAGTCGCTGTCACTCCAGAAACGGGTCTTGGTGGCATGATAGCGGATATCTGCAGAAGCGTCGGTGTCAAAAAGCCAGAAAGGCACATAAACACCTTTGATCTCGTCAATGTGATTTTCCTTTTTAAATACTTTGGGTAAAAGGATCTTGCCGTGAAGATGTTTGGTCAGACCTTCTTTGGCTGCCTTTTTGTCCAGCTTAAACGGAATGATAAAATCCGGACGCAGGGTACCGGAAAATTTGCCGGACATTACCACTGGATTGCCGCAGAATGGCAGGAGGAAGCACCTGTGCTTTCATCGGCAACGATTTCCCCGCCGCAGGACTGGCATATGTAAACGGACATTCCGCTGGTTCATCTTCCTTCCAGGAGTTGTCTGAAGCACTCTCCCAGTTCAATTCATCAGATTGCTGGTTAGCTGCTGCTTCGTTAAATTCTTTGACGGTTTCCATATCAAATTCAGTGTCGCAGTAAGGACATTTCATCTTCTGGAGCGTACTGTTGAATTCGATTGCTCCGCCGCAGCAGGGGCATTTATATTCAAGTAAATCGGACATAGTTCATTTCCTTTTATGCTGCTTTTTTACTGGGTATCGTTTTCATTAAATGGATCGCCACAGTTCGGACAGAATTTTGGTGGATTGGTTGGATCTTCCGGTTCCCAGCCGCACTTGTCACAGCGGTACCGAGGCTTCATAGCCGGTTTAGGAGAACCGCAGTTGGTGCAGAATTTGCCTGTATTTACAGCGCCGCAGGAACAGGTCCAGCTTGCATTTGCTGCAGGTGTCTGAGGCTTTTTCGCGCCGCATTCCGGGCAGAAATTACCGGAAACCATAGCACCGCAGGAGCATTTCCACTGGTCAGCTGCCGGAGCAGAACCGCCTGCCTGAGCCTGGGATACGGCCGGATTTGGCTGTGGCTGGACCATCTGCTGTGCCTGAGCTGCCTGCTGCTGTCCCATAGCGTAAAGATTCTGTGCGTTAAAACCGCCTGTCATGCCTGCCATGTTCATGCCCATGAAACCGGTCATGGCACCGCCGGCGTTACCTGCTGCTGTCTTCATGGCGTCTGCCTGTGCTCCTGCAAGAGTAGCAGCTGCCATGGCAGGATTGCGGAGGATAGCCATACGCTGAGCTTCTTTGATCATCTGAGCGTCTTCCTCAGGAAGAGTGATCGGATTCATGGCAACAGATACGATCACGAGACCACGAAGCTGACTCCATTTCTGGGTGAGAGCCTGGTTCATGGCATCACAGAGCTCCATTGCATGAGCCGGAAGTGCGCTTGGACGGATTCCCTGCTGGGAAATGCTGGCAAATGCCGGCTGAAGAGCTGAGATAAATTCTGTTTTCAGCTGTCCCTCGATCTGTTCTCTGTCGTACTGCTGTTCAAAGTTTCCGCAGACGTTGGAATAGAAGAGAAGCGGGTCTGCAATGCGGTAGGAATAAACACCGCTGCAGCGGACAGAAACATCAATGTCCAGTCCGATGTTCTGGTCTACAACACGGAATGGAATCGGGTTCGGAGTTCCGAATTTATTGTCCACCAGTTCTTTGGTATTGAAATAGTAAACACGCTGGTCTTTGCCAGTGTCACCGCCGAATGTGAAACGCTTGCCAATGGTGTGGAAAGTGTTCATGATGGCGTCGCCCAGATTTCCGGAGAAAATACTTGGCTCGGTAGAAGCATCGTAGGTGTATTCGCCTGGTTCCGCGCAGATATCAACGATCTTGCCCTGCTCTACGATCATCATACACTGTCCGTCTGCGACTGCGATTCCGGATCCGTGGTGATAATGTTGTCGCTTCCCTTGGTATTGGAGGAACGTTTGGATGTGCGCTTCTGACCCTTTACTGCCAGAACGTCATTGTCGATGGCATCACAGTAGAAAAATTCTTTCCACTGATCTGCAAGTGTACCGCCTGCGGCGCCAAGTGCTGCTTTAATAAGTCCCATATTGTAACTCCTTTCTTTTTGACCGGTCAATGACTGGAAAAATTATGTAAACGAATGCCACCTGATGCCAATAGCAGGAGTGCATTGGCGCAGAAACCATGGATTTCATATCTGGTGGTGCCTGTGTGAGCAGACATAGTGGTTTCGTTAATTTGTACAGTCATTGTCCGAAAATGATTTTATTAATTATTCTACATAACGATTCAGCAGACATTATTCCGCGAGGTGTTTTTGTGAACGAAGTTCACAGAAAAAACGAGAAATGCGGCGCGAAATCGTATAAAACATGATTTCTGTGTATCCAGAAGGATATCACTGTGAATGTGCGGAATCGTTACTACTCTACTATAAATTTTATCTGATTTTGTCTGAAAAAACAACCTATATGTGATAAATGACTGGTTTTCGTGACAATAAGACATAGATACTATCTGATTTGCAGTAAATAGGAATTGTATACCAGCCATTTGATGACAAAAAAATGTTTGGAATGCCGGAATAACAAAAATCTGCAGCCTATATATTATAGTACTGCAGATTTTGTCATTAGTAATATTGAACCTGGTATGGGGCACATTTAACCTTCTGAATTGTCATCAGATGCGTCTGAGCTGTCTGCTCCGGAATTGTCTGATTCAGAGCCGTCAGAACTGGAACTGCTTTGGGTGGCAAGTGTCTGATAGTACCAGGAGGAGGTGATGGAATCATTATCCTCCACGTAATTTCCGTTGGAATCCAGCATATTTCCATCGGAATCAAATGTGACATCCAGAAGATCCGTCTTAGTAGATGGTGTGACGTTCATGGACATGATTTCATCATATTTTGTCTGAAGATTTTCCAGGGAAAATTCATCTCCGATGGACTGGCGGACGCTGTGTGCAGATGCTAGAGCGTCTGTATAATCGTCCAGCTTATATGGTGCATATTCCAGGGTATCGTAGCTGTAATGCATAACCAGCGGTGTCAGTGTGGCATCCTGAATCTGGATGCTGGTCTGATCGCCGTCTACGGTCTTCTGAATGGTAAAGGCTGCCATTCCGCCAAGAAGCTGCTTCAGTGTTTCCTGACCAGTAACAAAGTTGCCAAGGGAGTAGTAGATCAGCATGTTGTGGCCAGAGTCATCTGTAAGGTAGCCATATGGCTGGAGCACATTCGGATTGGTTCCGATCACAACGTCAACACCCTGCTCCATAAGGAAGTTGGCCCATTCTTTTTCGTATTCGGTAGGCATTGGTTCTTCGGTCTTGCCCCAGTTTGCAGAGAAAATCACACAGTCTGCGGAAGCTTTGGCCTGTTTGATGGCGGCTGCAACATCGGCAGTATTGAATGTGTCAATCATGGAGCCTTTGCTGGAAGATGATGTAGCTGCGCTTCCGGAGCTGGCTGAACTTCCGGTGGTGTCTGCTGAATTATCGGAAGCAGAACTGTCAGTACCGTCTGTTGAGCCGTCGGTACCACCTGCTGAGTTATCAGAAGCAGAGCTGTCCGTGCTGTCTGTGGAGCTATCGGATCCTGTGGAGTCTCCGGAAGTGTCAAAACTATCGGAGATTCCGGACTGGCTTCCATATGCCGGGAAAGTATAGTCAAGGAATGCAATTTTGATTCCGTTTATCTCTACAATTTTTGCTGTATTTGTACTGGTCTGGCTCTTATGAATACCAACCAGAGTGACATCCGGATGACTGGTTTCCCAGTAATTTAAAGTTTCGTTGATCATGGAAGAACCATTGTCATCGATCAGTGCTGTGGCAGATGTGACCACATTAAATCCGGCATTTACAAGCGCGTCGCCAATCTCTGTAGGAGTGGCGTAAGGCGCGGTACCACTGACTGCGCTGTGGTCTGTGGTGAAAGGTGTTTCCTGATTGACCATAGCAATGTCGGCAGCCTGTATATCGGATTTCAGATTAGCATAAACACTGTCATAATTCCAGGCACCGGTTTCTGACTGACCGGATGCAAGAAGACTTGGCTGAACCAGGTTATCCCCAACTGCAAGAACTGTGGCTGTAGTGACTTCCTGGGTGGTAGCAGCTGCCTCTTCTTCCTTTTGCTTTTGTAAGTCAGCTGCCTTTTTCGCCTGGGCGGCTGGCTGGCGGATCATGGTGTAGTCCATCTGGTTAAACACCAGGCAGAGAACCACCAGAACCGCGATGGATACCAGAAAGCTGGTTCTGGAATTCAGGCGTTCTTTATAATTTAATGGGAGATTATCTCGTTTTTTCATGATTTTGCCCTTCTCTAATGTAGGAAAATATGACTAGCAGGATCAGAAAATCAGATGGATCCTGCATATTTTCAATGTGAGTTCATTATAGCAAATTATTGTGCTCAAAGAAAGAAGTTATTACATAAATATTTAAAAAAATGTTACAGCATTTCGGGAATTTTCGGGTAATATTGCGCGTGAACCTGACAGGCAGAAGCCGGGCGAAATACTGCAGCTTCAGAGGCAATCACAATTTCTCGTTCATGTATTTTCGCAAAACCGGAAACTGCACAGGGCCGATTTCCAGTATCTTCTGATGAAAACTTTTCAGATCAAAGTTTTCGCCAAGGAGGGACTGCTGTTCTTCTTTCAGATCCAGAAAATTCAGATATCCCACATAGTATTTCAGATAATTAGCAGGTGTTTCGGTGATATATCGGTAAATCTCGGCCGTGACAGCAGCGTCACGGATTCCGAAAAGCTTCAGGAAGCGAGCGGCTTGCGCAGGAGTCCAGCCGTGGTAATGGATTCCCACATCCAACAGGGAGTAAATGCACAGATTCACGCTGCGGTTCAGCCAGGAAAGTCGCGTGCAGGCAGAAGCTTCCTGTGAGGATAAGGTGCCGGCAGACAGATAATCTGCTGCATAATCATACGCGTAACTTTCCACATAAGTGGCCCAGCCTTCCACGTATCCGCTGTAATCGATGAGATACCGGATATGGGATGGACTTTGTCGTCCGAAATAAACGGTCTGGTAAAGATGACCGGGGAAGCCTTCGTGCGCCAGCGTGGTAAAAAGCTCCAGATTGGAAATCTGCCGTCCATGATTGATGTAAATAACATTTGGCGCTCCTGTGTCCATTGGCGGTGTCAGGTAAAACGCCGGGCTGAGAAATTCTTCCATGGATTTATGTACAGACCGGATTTCGAAATCTACAGAAGCAGTGGAGGGGAAATCCTGCTGAATATTTTTTTCCAGAAGCTCCATGACCCGTGTGGGCTCCATATCTGACAAATCCATTTTCTCATTTAGCAATGTGAGAAGTTGTGGATGCTGTTTCAAAAGTTCTGAAATTTCCTGAGAATCGGTGGAAAGCTGCTGGGTGAGGCGCTTTTCCAGTTTTTCCACAGGTATGTAGATTCCCACCTGGCTTTTTAGAAGATATTGGTAATATTCCTTTCCACCGGAAAAATTGACCAGTCCTCCGGTATTTTTGCCTGTTCCCCGAAGCTGCTCCAGACCTTCTATCAGCGTTTGATATGCGGGGAGAACCTTTTCCTTCAGAATTTGTTTATGGGTCAGGTTCAGCTGTTCCTGGTCCTTTTCGGAAAGCTTTCCATAGGCTTTTAGTTTCTGGGAAAAAATTTCCAGCATATAATTGGAATCCGGGTTTTGAATAAAAGCACGGCACTGATCCTGAATGCGTTCCAGGGTTTCGTCGCACATAAAAAATCCGGCATCAGCTTTTGTCTGTTCAAAGGCGAGAATGCTCTGGAAATATTCTTTTGTGCTGCAGAGCAGATTCAGGTAGTCGGTGATGTCCTGATTGGTGTAGAAGGAGTATTCCGCCAGCAGTACAGGCAGCTGCGCCTGGATCCCGAGGCTTGGGCTAAGCGGCTCTTCCAAAAGATAATTGTCGCCCAGAGAGGTTTCGGTGTGGTAGTAAAGGAGGAGCAGATCAAGGGTCAGACGATTGGAAGTACTGAGCTTTGACTGGGAAAATTTTTTCAGCTTTTTTACATATTCCTGGTACTGGGCAGAGGTTTTTTCATTGTTTGGATGTATTGTGCCAAGGGTAGCGCGGGGGCGTGAGATGCCCTGTTTTTCCGGATAAGCCAGGGAATAATGAAGATTCAGGGCGTTGCCGGAAACCTCTTTTTCAAATATGGACTCTGCGAAGTTTTCGAAGCGGGCATTTTCGGAGAAGACATGACTGAAAAGCCAGGAAAATGTGAAGCAGATAACAAGAAAAAAAACCAGAATAGCGGCGGTGAATTTTGGTCTGTTTGACATAGGATGCCCTCTGCTCTGGGGGATTTCTACTATATTATTGAGAATTTCAGTGTAGTATGCGAAATATTTGGTTCCATGGCTTTGAGATTATGTGTATTTTGTGTACAAGACTGACGGGAATGACAAAATTAGTCTGGGATGACAGGTGGAAGTTGTTAGATTTCACGGAAATGTCAGCTTTATTATGTATGGGAGCAAAATTGACGGTAACAGATTGTTGTGATATTATGCGTAATTGTTACATATGCTTAATATAAATGTAACATTTCGAATGGGCTACGGCAACTGAATTCAGGAAAAATATACCGCAAAGTGGGGCGTGCAGATTGTGGAAATGATTTTTGGGCACGTTCAAAGCGGTGAAACGGTAAGGAAAATTTTGGAAATAGGAAATGAAGGGTAATTTTATATAAATTGAGAGGTGTATGAATGTTAAAGAATAAAATGAAAAAACTGATCTGCGGAATCACAATGTGTATAACGGTCTGTTCTCAGTTGATTTTTCCACAGATCGCGTTTGCAGCGACTAAGGTTGCTGTGGAAAAGGCGGGAGAGGCATTTGTAGCTGGGATGACAGAGACTGCAGAGGCAGAGGAGGTACTTTCTGAGGAAGAGATTCGTCAGCAAATCGTGGATTTTGCGCTGCAGTTTGAGGGAAATCCTTATGTTTACGGTGGGACAAGCCTGACAAACGGGGCAGATTGTTCTGGGTTTGTAATGTCTGTGTTTGCACAGTTTGGCTATTCACTGCCAGAGTAGCAGCAGATCAGTATAATCAGTCGGTGAAAAAAAGCGTGGAAGATCTGGAGCCAGGAGATCTGATTTTCTATGGAAGCGGAATCAGCCATGTGGCACTGTACATTGGAAATGGACAGATTATCCATGCAAGTACATCTGCGTCTGGAATCAAGATTTCCAACTATGATTATGAGGCGCCTGTGGAGTAGGAACTTACATTGAAGCGGAAGGCTTCTTTAGTGAATAAGAGTGAGGGAGCGGAGCATTTGATAAAACGGATATGAAATCCGGTTATCCTGTTCTGACATTTACAGCCGGGGAAGGTTTCCCCGGCCTTTTTGTACAGTGACGGGAGTCTGCCACGTTGTTATTCGCTGATAACATTCTGCGAGGTGCTTTTTTGAACAAGGTTCGCAGAAAACCCGAAAATTGCGGCGCGAAATCATGCAAAGCATGATTTTTGTGCATTGCGAAGCTTGTTACTGTGAAGGTTGCGAACGGTAACCATGCCACGATACAAAGGGGAATGGTGAGAGAATAAAATTGATTTGTGTGTATTTTGTAAGGTATTGTAAATACGATATTTTGCAAGGGAAAATGTCGAAAAGTGTTGAAATTAGCAGATTGCACAAAGACTTAAAAAAAATGTGGATAGGTGAATTAATAGGTAGAAAGTTTTCCACTTTCAAAAATATGAAAAAATGTTGAAAAATCAAGTTATGCACAAAGTTATCCACATTATCCACATGGAAAAGCATGTGGATGAGTTGATTTACATAATGGGAATCGAAACAAATGTTTTGGTTATTGTTATGAAAATGTAAAATTCGACAGAAATCGGCAAAAAGGTATTGACTTTTACAAAATCAAAATATTATAGAATATTCGCGGAAAATATTACAATTAGAGATAAAAAACATAAAATGTCTGACAAAATAAATTGTTCATTACAGGGCATATTTTGTCTGAAGCTCCGAAAAACTATAGAGAAGTTACAATGAGATTCTGGTAAAATATGGAATTATATTAAGAAGCCCTTTGCGGAGAAAATTTCCTCTACAAAGGGCTTTCTTTATAATGTTTTTGATATTATTTTGGCGTTACTGGAAGATATGATTTTTCTTTGCCTGTTTTAAGGTTTTTTTATACCAGTAGTAATCGCCCTGACCTTTACTGTAGTTCTGGATTTCTACGTCTACATCGTAGTAATATTTTTTACCATCTACGATGGCATAGTTCCAACTGTGGCCGGCTCTGGTGCCATCCAGATTCTTATAGTAGCCGTTGCAGACACCGGCATCTACGCTACGTGGTTGCAGAGGATGACAAAGATTGCGGCCTGGTCGCTGCAGACTCCGCCGCGTTTCTGCATATAAGGAGCCATAAAGGATGACCAGGAGGAGCCACCGAAAATAAGTTTGCCGTTTTGGTAGTTCTGGAGAGTCTTTTTCTTGTAGTTTTTAATCCGCTTCTGGGCTTTGGTGCTGGTGAGATCGTAGTAATTTTTGGCTTTTACAAATTCATCGGCGTGTTTATGCTTGAAGTTTACAGTCATCCAGTGGTAGATACGTCGAACTTTTTCATCCTGGCTCATAGTGAGCTTTATTTTGGCTGACTGGATCATTTTTTCTGCCATGTAGTCTACAGTATCGACTCCGGTGTATTCTGGAATTGTGGTGGAAGCTGCGAGGCCTTTGCTTCCGGATGGGGCTTTGGAAGATACTTTAAAACTTTTGGTTTTGGTGACAGATTTTATGCAGATCTGGTCCTTTTCTACATAATAGAAAAGCTCAACTTTGTAAGTGCCATTTGATGCGTAGGCTGTGGGCTTTTTCCCAGCTTCATTTCCTTTTGAGGGTTTTCCGTTCCAGTCAAGGCGAATGGTTTTATGGTCAAAAGAAGTGACCGGATCGCCCCAGAAATTTGTTCCGCCAATGTTTTTGTATGTTTTTTCATAAACATATTTACCAGATTTGTTTAGAATCCTAAGACGTACATTGATGGCTGTGCCCTCAAGGTCCTGTTCGGTGTTAAATGATACTCCGGCACGAATGGAAAGATAGTTTCCTTTGCTTGGATGAAATCCTTTGGAGCTGATGCCTGTGAGCAGGCTGTCTACTGACATCTGGATTTCATCTGGATTGATCGTATCCGTTTCTTCCTCTGCTTTTACATTCTGTACACTGAACAGGAATATTATTGACAGCAACAGGAACGTGCTTAAGCAGATGTTTAAAAATTTTTTCCCTTTTTCAAGCATTTCTTTTCCTCCTTTGTTTTCTGATCTTCTTTAATTTTGGGTATAACCTGAAGTTTGTTCATTTTTGCAGAAGCAGCTTCGACCTCTTGGACGATACAGAAAAATTCTAATATGAGTATATTGGTTTTATTTAAGAGATTCAAGCTTAAAGTAATATTTTTCAAACACGCTCTAGGTTTCTGAAAAATTGGGATAGAAAAATAAAATGTATTCATGCAAAATAGGGCATAAGGAGGAAGGGATTTTTTACTTTACAAAAGATAAATATCGGAGTTTTCCGAGTTAAAGAAATTGATGAAGACGATAGCATATTTCAGCAATTGATGGAGGAATATAGACTTATCGGGGAAAGACTGGAGAAAGAACTTCTGGATGTGGGAAAAGAGAAACACTATCGAGATCTGATTGAATTGATTGACAGAATTGCAGATTATATTTCAAGGAATCCCCCCGGGTGAAGAAAGGAATTGGTGAGATTATGGGTGGACAGGTATTGGAACTGGAGTCGGAACGATTGGAGAGATTGATTAGAGAAGGATGTGAAGCGGCAAGAGTTGATTTTACTGGCTTTAAGGGCACAAAAAAACACCGTCCCCGCGGCAATCGCTTTGTCCGCAAAAACAGTGCTTTCAGTGCGCCTTCAGGGGTTCGAACCTGGACACCCTGATTAAGAGTCAGGTGCTCTACCAACTGAGCTAAAGGCGCATTTCCTATTTCGTTGATTTGTTATTTCCTCAACGCAAGATGTATTATATATCAAGTGTAGGACAAAAGTCAATAGGAATTTTATAATTTTTTAAATTTTTTCGAAAACTTTTACGATTGCTATTTAGTGTGTTGAAAGTTCTTCAGGAGGGACGCATTTGGACAATGTGTATTACTCACTCGCCGGCGCAACGCTCCAGCAAACTAATCGCTAACTGCGACTAATGCGTTCGGGAGAGCCCTCACGCATAAGTCTCCGTAA
>ENA-OQAA01001270-OQAA01001270.1-human-gut-metagenome-genome-assembly--contig:-NODE-1270-length-13464-cov-1.379996_pt1 | contig 13464 bp, 11 predicted proteins | sample MGYA00242489_ERZ504515 | MGnify/ENA primary metagenome ERZ504515 (study PRJEB26092, sample SAMD00036237) | human gut metagenome | host: Homo sapiens | study: EMG produced TPA metagenomics assembly of...
CAAATCCGTGTTCCCGGACATCAGATTGCCGAAATGGCACTTGCCAAACTTTATCTGGTTACCGGAGACCAGAAATACCTCGACCAGGCCAAGTTCTTCCTCGACCAGCGTGGATATACCAGTCGTACCGATGAATACAGCCAGGCACATAAGCCGGTGGTTCAACAGGATGAAGCTGTGGACACGCCGTTCGCGCCGCATATATGTATGCAGGTATGGCCGACGTAGCCGCCCTGACGGGAGACACCGCCTACATTCATGCCATCGACCGCATCTGGGACAATATCGTTGGCAAGAAATATTACATCACCGGCGGTATCGGAGCTACAGCAGCCGGAGAGGCTTTCGGCAAGAACTACGAATTGCCCAACATGTCAGCCTATTGCGAGACTTGTGCTGCCATCGGCAACGTGTACGTCAACTACCGTCTTTTCCTCCTGCACGGTGAATCCAAATACTACGATGTACTGGAACGCACTTTATACAATGGTCTGATTTCAGGCGTATCCCTGGACGGTGGCGGTTTCTTCTACCCCAACCCGCTGGAAAGTATGGGACAGCATCAACGCCAGCCCTGGTTCGGTTGTGCCTGCTGCCCGTCCAACATCTGCCGTTTCATCCCGTCCCTGCCGGGATATATCTACGCTGTGAAGGATAAGGACGTTTACGTCAACCTCTTCATGTCCAATACTTCCGACCTGAAAGTGGGTGGCAAAGCCGTTTCTATCGAGCAAACCACCAAATACCCGTGGAACGGTGACATTACCATCGGCATCAACAAGAATAACGCCGGACAGTTCAACCTGAAAGTCCGTATTCCCGGATGGGTTCGGGGTCAGGTAGTCCCCAGTGACCTGTATACCTATAGTGACGGCAAGCGTCTGAAATACACAGTAAAAGTAAACGGAGAAGCCGTACAGAATGAACTGAAAGATGGTTATTTCTGCATCGACCGCCGTTGGAAAAAGGGTGATAAGGTGGAAGTACACTTCGACATGGAACCGCGCACCGTGAAAGCCAACAATAAGGTGGAAGCCGACCGTGGACGCATTGCCGTAGAACGCGGACCGATTGTATACTGTGCAGAATTCCCGGATAACAACTTCGACATCTTCAGCGTATTCATGAACCGTAACCCGAAGTTTGAAGTGGTGGAAAAGCCCGATCTACTGTATGGCATCAACCAATTGAAGACCGGCGCACAGACACTTGGCTATGACGATCAGGTCGCCTGACCACTACCGATGTGAACCTGACACTGATACCTTACTACGCATGGGCCACCGTGGTTCGGGAGCTATGGAAGTATGGTTGCCACAAGAGCTGAGCGCATCCGCCCGCCATGCCTGCCACACTGGCTTCGGAAAGTAAAATAGACGCATCCCACCGCGCAAGCTCCATTTCAGCCATCAACGACCGCCTGGTTCCGAAAGATGAGAACGACCGTTCCCTGCCCTACTACCATTGGTGGCCCAAACAGGGAACTACGGAATGGATCACGTATGAGTCCCGGCAGAAGCTACCGTATCAAGCTCCACCGTATATTGGTTCGACGATGCTCCCTGGGGCGGTTGTCGTGTACCGAAAAGCTGGAAGATATATTATAAAGATGCACAAGGCCAGTGGCAACCCGTCACAGGTGTCGACAAATATGGCGTTGTAAAAGGTGCGGGAAACACCGTAAACTTTGATCCCGTGAAGACCAAATCAGTAAAACTGGAAATCACCCTGCCGGACAAAAATGCAGCAGGTGTTTATGAATGGGAAGTACAATAAAGGTTAGTTAGATATGAATGTTTGTAAGTTAGGTTTGTCGATAGCCATGCTCCTTAGCGGGGGCATGCTTTCGCACAAGGCACAGTGGACGATTATAACCGTGCCTACGCATTGAGAGAGAAATTCAGTGCCAACAAAGTTTCTACTCCAGCGTCACGCCGCAGTGGATAGAAGGCACACATCAGTTCTGGTATGTACGCAATACGCCCGAAGGCCGTATCTACGTATCGGTGAACGCAGACAAGAAAAACAGAAAGGAGTTGTTCGACCACAAGCGTCTGGCAAGCGCACTGAGCAACGCATCCGGCAAAGAAGTAAAGCCCGAAGCAATCCAACTGGAACGGCTACGAGTGAACCCGAGCTTAGATACGCTTCGTTTTGTTTTGGTAATCAGCGCTGGATGTACGCCACCCGCAAAAATCAGTTGGTAAATGAAGGTGCCCTGCCCGACCGCAATGCACCACAAAAACACTGGATGGAACGGGATGACGAAAAAGAAGCCGCTCCCGTAACTTCACCCGATGGAAAGTATACCGCCTATATCAAAAATCAGAATGTATATGTGAAGGAACTTGCCACGGGAAAAGAGAAGCAGTTGAGCCTTGACGGTACACTCAGCAACTATTACTCAGTTTATATCCGCTGGTCTCCGGACAGCAAAAAAGTGGCATCCTGCAAAATCCGCCCAGTAGAGAAACGCTATGTGTACTATGTAGAGTCTTCTCCGGCAGATCAGCTCCAACCGAAACTGCACAAGCAGGAATATGCCAAACCGGGAGACGAACTTCCTTTCAAGATACCTTGCATTTATGAAGTTGAAACAGGACGAGGCATCATCCCCAGCACCGACCTCTTCGACCGGCAGTATGAAATATACGGTCCCGAATGGAACCCGGACAGCCGTTCCGTTACCTTCGAATACAACCAGCGCGGACATCAGGCATATCGTGTACTTGAACTCTCTGCCGAGACAGGCACCGTACGTCCTCTGATAGAAGAAACCAGCGACAAATACGTGAATTATACCCGCCGTTTCCGCCACGACCTAAGGGATAACAAGCACATCATCTGGATGAGCGAACGGGATAACTGGAACCACCTGTACATGTACGACCGCTCTACCGCACAACCCGTCCATCAGATAACCCGCGGCGAATGGTATGTGCGCGAAGTGCTCCGCGTAGACGAGGACAACCGACAGATTTATTTCTCCGCAAATGGTATACAACCCAGTGAGGACCCTTATCTCATCCGCTATTACCGCATTGGTTTCGACGGGAAAGACTTGGTTTGCCTTACTCCGGAAGAAGGAATGCACCGTGCCTGGTTCTCGGGAGATATGAATTATCTGGTAGACGTTTACTCTATGGTGAACAAAGCCCCCGTTACCGTATTGCGCAGTGCCGAAGACGGCAAGGTAGTGATGCCGTTGGAAACAGCCGATATCAGTCGTCTGGAAGCAGAAGGCTGGAAAGCACCGGAAGTATTTACCGCCAAGGGGCGTGACGGCAAAACGGATATGTGGGGACTGATTGTTCGTCCCACTAACTTCGACCCGAACCGGAAGTATCCGGTTATCGAATACATTTACCAAGGTCCCGGCGACCAGTATGTACCCAAGACTTTCATCTCGTACAACTGGTACATGACTTCCCTTGCCGAACTCGGTTTTATCGTCGTCATGGTAGACGGAATGGGAACTTCTTTCCGTTCACGTGAATTTGAGAATGTATGTTATAAGAATCTGAAAGATGCAGGACTTCCCGATCACATCGCCTGGATTAAAGCTGCCGGAGAGAAGTATCCGTATATGGATATGGATCGCGTAGGCATCTACGGCTGTTCCGCCGGTGGCCAAGAATCCACCACTGCCGTGCTGCTACATCCCGAATTCTATAAAGCCGCTTACTTCCGCCTGTGGCTGCCACGACAACCGCATGGATAAAATCATGGTGGAACGAACTCTGGCTGGGATATCCCGTAGGAGATCAATATAAGGAAGGATCGAATGTAGAGAATGCCCATTTGCTGAGCCGTCCCTGATGCTGGTGGTAGGCGAACTGGACGATAATGTAGATCCTGCCTCAACCATGCAGGTGGTGAACGCACTGATAAAAGCCAACAAAGATTTTGAATTGGTAGTGATTCCCGGTGCACACCACACGATGGGAGAAGATTTCGGGGAACATAAACGCTATGATTTCTTTGTACGCCATTTACAAGGAGGAACTCCACCGGAATGGAATGCAATAACATATCGCTAGGATTTATATAATGTATACCTCAAAAGTAGAGCCGGATTTAGGTCTGACTCTACTTTTTATTGTATTAACTATCAATTAAATAATTTTTCATTCATTACAGGTAATAAGATTTCTGAGTTTTTATTCATATCTTTGTGTATCGATATATAAAAGATACTATGATAAAAGCCATCTCAAATATGATTATCAGACAAAAAGTCTACCTGATGCAGCTCTTGTGTCTTTTAATATTCAGCCCTTGCTGCATGCTCAGGATATCGTGGTCAGAGAAATACCTTCCTTAGATAAACTTCCGGTGAATGCCATCCATCGTATATTTCAGGACAGCGATGGCTACATGTGGTACGGCACTTTCAACGGTCTCTGCCGAAACGACGGATACAATATCCGCGTTTTCCGCTCCGATCTGTATCACCCGGGACTCTTATCGGATAATTATATTACTTATATCTCCGAAGACCACGACAAAAAAATCTGGTTCGGAACCATGAAGGGAGGCTATATACTGGATAAGGCTACCTGCCGGATCACTCCCATGGATTTGCAGGAGTGCTCCGACAAGAATGTATTCACTATAAACGTAACCCGGGACGGGAGTATATGGGTAAGCATGCATGGCGTATTATTCCGGTTCAAGGCTGACGGCACTCTGATAAAGCGGTATAAAACCGAATACAACCACTCTCCTGAATTTGTGTACATCGTCTACGAAGACAAGAACGGGGATTTAATAATCTCCCTCACCCGAGGTGGAATGTATAAACTCAATAAAGATACGGACAACTTTGAAGCCTACTTCCACCACAGGGACTATATGGACATTGAACGGATCATCTGGGACGAAACAAACGGATATTACTGGCTCGGCACCTGGGGAAAAGGAATCGTACGCTTCGACCCGAACAGTAAATCTCCGGAAACGCAATATATTCCCCAGCCTCTCCCTGTAGATATCACAGGAAATGCTACGGAGCTATCTACCACATGGTGCAGGATGATGTATTCCACTATATATGGGTCACTTCCTGGAAAGACTTGTTTGCTTTCCGCATCACAAAGGAGGGACACTTAGAACAAGTGGACACTTCCTCTTCCTTACCCCCGGCAACAAAATACTTTATGAAATATATAAGGATAAAGACGGGAAGCTATGGGTATCGGCTTTCGATGTAGAAAGCTTTATTATCGATATCCGCGATTACATTGTCCAGAAGTATCCCCTGCCGGATTTAAGAAACCAGTTAAAGGCGAATCCCGCCATAAATTCACTGTGCAAAGATGAAGACGGTATCTTCTGGTTCTCACAAGACCGATACGGCCTATGCATTTATGACAGCCGGAAAGAAAAGCTCAAACACTATTCACAATGTCAAGGAACCCGGAATTTACCATTTGGAGATGTCACCAACATAGCCAGATCATATAACCATAACTGGATATGGCTACTTCGTATGGCCCCACCGTCTTCGGCCTAAGCCAGCAGAATATGGAAATGAAAGAAGATGTACGGATAGAACTTGGCAACGTCACAAATAATCCGGGACTGATTACCTCACTATTCGAAGACCCTCAGAATAATCTATGGATAGGTACTACGACAGGATTGTTCGTATACCGGATTATGAGTGCAACTCTTGAAAGCATTCCGGAAGTATCGGGTCCGGTTGCCGGCATCACCCAAACAGCCGACAGCCGGATATGGACTGTCATCCGAAACAAAGGCATCTACCGGATTGAGCAGGATAAAGGTATCGAATCTTATCCCTTCGATAAAGACTTTGTATGCATAGATGCCACAAGTGACGGAAACCTCTGGATGGGTACACCGAAGGGGAAAGTCTTACTGTTCGACCCGAGACAAAAGGAGAAACTGAAAGACTACAGTTTCAGTTGCGGCATGAAGGGGGATATCATCAATAATATCACTGTAGACGTCTACAATCATGTATGGATCACTACCAATCAGATGATTAAAGAGTTCAACCCGCGCAATGGTGCTTACCGGAGTTACAGCACTAGGGATAAGAATTTCCTCCTTACCCGTCTGCTACCCAAAGCCGTCTACTACGACCGGAAAGGAGAAATCTATTTCGGCGGAATCTCAGGCATTGTGATCCATCTCACCAACCAGCAACTGGAAAGCATACCCGAACAGGTAACCACCCATATCAGTGACATCAAGATCATGGGAAAGAGCATTTGGGACGACCAGTTGAAGCAAGACCCTATAAATACGCCTATCCGCCTGTCACCCAATGATCAGAATCTGGAAATCGAATTCTCTTCATTAGATTTTCATAACTTAGACCAGATACGTTATGCATACCGGATGGTAGGTATAGACAACGACTGGATCTACCTGAACGACCGGAAGAATTCCGCCTTCTACAACAGATTGGACAAGGGAAAATATACATTCCAGGTGAAAGCTACCGATAAAAACGGGTTATGGAGTAATGAGGTGACGGAGATAACAATCCACCGCCTACCTGCCTGGTACGAAACCTGGTGGGCTTATCTCTTTTATACCCTGCTAGTTATGGGCATCATAGGATATAGCATTTATGCCTATCTGAAACGGATGAAACGCAAGAACGACGAGAAATGGGCGGACAGTGCCGAGTTGGTGAAAATGCATCAATACCTGGATACCAAAGACAGCATTTCCACCTCTGAATTTGCCGAGATAGATAAGTTACTTCTGGATCGGGCGACCAAAGCGGTAGAAGAACATCTGAATGAACCGGAATTCAATGTGGTATCACTGGCAGAGGCTATGAATATGTCCCGTTCCACACTTTCTCGGAAGATAAAAGTAATCACTGGCAAAACTCCGTTGGATTTTATAAAGGATATAAAGATGCAACATGCCTGCCGGATGTTGGAAAATAAAACAGCAACTGTGGCAGATGTTATCACAGCATTGGGCTACAGTGATTATAAGAATTTCACCCAGTCGTTTAAAGAAGCGTTCGGTGTGTCGCCCGGTGAATATCAGAAACAGATAAAAGAGAAGAAAGAAGAAAGTACTCATCCATCTTAATTAAGCAGCAAAGCACCCGATTATTTCAGGTAATTTTGTTCAAATCATAGGGGGTAATTAGTCAATTTAGAGTTGATTAATTCCCCCCTATGATTTGATTTATAAGCATTAACAGCTTTGCCCTTATTTGTTTTCCTTTGCTGCCGAAAGATGGATGAGCTCACCTCTATCGAAAGAAAAAGAAACCTTTAATTTTAAATTCAAATTCATGAAGAACTATCATTTTAAAGGTACAAAGAAGCTACGCCCTAAATACGAGATAAATAAGAATCAGATAAGTACATGCAAAATGAATGAAAAAATAGTCCAATCGAATACAAGAATACTACAAACAGCCATTCAGAAGGCCACAGAAAGGTATCTTTTGGACTATTCTTTTATTTCATTATATTATTCAGTCTTTCCGTTCGCTCTTTTTCTTTTACTTTGCAAAACAGACAAATAAGAATTAACCGAATTATGAAAAACAACCTCTCTTTCAAATTAGTCATTATTTCCCTATTTCTGTATTGCGGAAATAATTCACTCGAAGCAGCATCCGGAAAGAAATACGCACTGACATCTCCCGACGGAAAACTGAAAGTAGAAATCAGTACCGGAGACAAATTATCTTATCAGATAATGCACGAAAAGGATACAATTCTCTCTCTTTCTAACATAGGCTTGGTTCTGGCTGACGGAACGAAATAGGAAACAACTCTCAGGTAACTGGTATAAAAAGGAAAAAGATCAGGGATAATGTAGAATCCCCTTTCTACCGCTTCAAGGAGTTCGTTGCTGCATGCAATGAACTGACTTGAAGTTGATAGATGGTTTTGGAGTTACTTTCCGCGCTTATAATGATGGAGTAGTACCGTTTCTATACTACACGTACAGCAGGTGTTACAGTCAAAGATGAAATAGCTGAATTCAACTTCAATCAAGATTATACAGCTTATCTTCCTTATACGACGAATGACAAAAAGCCGATGGCAATGGCTTTTCAAAATATATACGATGTTACCCCATTGTCGAAGACACAGCCGAAAGTAGCTTTCCTGCCCATTACAGTGGACTGCGGTAAAACCAAATTAACTCTACTGGAATCTGATCTTGAAGCATATCCGGGAATGTTTGTAGAATCTCAGAAAGATGGATATGGGCTAAAAGGTGTTTTTGCTTCCTACCCTACCCAAACAGATTTCTATCCTTGGCGTATGCAGGAGTATGTAACAGAAACCAGTGATTTCATAGCACGCAGTAGTGGTGCACGTACTTATCCCTGGCGCGTACTGACTGTTACTGAAAAGGATACGGATATGCCTGTTAATAATCTGGTGTATGCACTGGCATCTCCCAATCGCATAGGTGACACATCATGATAAAGACCGGAAAAGTAGCCTGGGATTGGTGGAATGACTGGAATCTGAAAGGTGTCCCCTTTAAGGCAGGTATCAATATGGATACCTATAAATATTACATAGACTTCGCCAGCAGGAATGATATAGAGTTTATAGTGCTCGACGAGGGTTGGTATAACCCGAAAAGCGGTGATATGCTGACTGTCATTCCGGAACTGGACCTTCCGGTACTGATTGCCTACGGAAAACAGAAAGGAGTTGATATCATTCTTTGGACAGTATTCAATGTACTCGACAAACAACTGGAAACCGCCTGCAAGAAGTACTCCGAAATGGGTATCAAAGGCTTCAAAGTAGACTTTCTGGATCGTGACGATCAGACTGCCGTTGAAATGGTATATCGTATCGCTGATGCTACGGCAAAACATAAGTTGACACTCGACCTTCATGGCATTTACAAACCTACAGGTATCAATCGCACTTATCCGAATATCATCAACTTTGAGAGCCTGTTCGGTATGGAAGAGGTGAAGTGGACGGATATCAAGAATAACATGCCTCTTTACGATGTGACCTTCCCTTATATCCGTATGATGCAGGTCCGGTAGATTATACTCCGGGTGCCATGCGCAATGCAACGAAAGCCGACTGGCGTGCCGTCTATTACTCACCGATGAGTATGGGAACCGTTGTCATCAGTTGGCCGCTTATATTGTACACGATTCTCCGCTCACCATGCTGTGCGATGCTCCGACGAATTATCTGAATGAACAGGAATGTGTGGACTTCATCACTTCAATTCCTGTGGAGACGGATTCTACCTTTATCGCCGCAGGTAAAATGGGAGAATATATCGTCAGTGTACGAAAGAAAGATATCAACTGGTACATTGGCGGGATGACAAACTGGGATGAACGTGATGTAGAACTTGACTTTTCGTTCCTGCCTTCCAATGTTCGCTATACAGCCACACTCTTTGCTGATGGTATTAATGCGAACAAGCAAGCGGAAGATTATCGTACAGAGAAACTGATTATAGACAAAAACAGCCGGATAAAGATACATTTAGCTTCGGGCGGGGGATTCGCGATGAAGCTTGAGTTATATCCGGTGCGGGGTGAAGTAACGTCCATACCCGAAGAGAAAAGAATATTCCTTCTTTTTATAAGAAATACAATTGAAACTTGAGGGATTGTAATGTCACTTCCTCCGAAAAGGTAAGTGATGAAGCGTTGCTAAAAGCATGTGATATCATCAGTCTGATGCTATCAAACGTCCGGATGTAAAAGCGCATATGGTGAAAAAAAGGTTGTCACGTGATGGTTATCGGTAAAGACGAAGATACTTGTGATTTACCAGAGTTTGCACATATCTGCAATTCGCCGGACAGCATTGCATACTGGAACTGGCGTGCCCGTGGTTTCGGTGGGGCACCGGAAGATGAGTTCTCCGCCAGTTGCGAGAAGAGAATCTGTTGGCTTTACCACAAGATAAATATACAGGACGAAATATTTTGATTCATGAATTTGCCCATCTGATACATATGGTAGGAATTGCAGGTGTGGAACCGGATTTCAACGACCGACTGGAAGTATTGTGGAAAAGTGCTGGAGAAAAAGGACTATGGGCCGGTACTTATGCATTAAGTAACAAAGAAGAGTATTTTGCTGAATGTGTACAGTCTTTCTTTAACTGTAACCGTTACGCTGATCCTGCCAATGGCATACACAATTCTATGAATCGTCGCGTAAAGCTGAAAGCTTACGATCCGGAAATGTACAAGCTGTTGAAAGAATATTTTTATGAAATAGAGATACCGATTAATAATGAAATACATAAATGACCAGCGTAGCGCTGGAGCAAAGTTTGCTGCGCGGTGCAAGTAATTTTTCTAACAATAAAGTAACAATATGAATAGAACCATCCTTTTAATCACTTCCTTTTTAATAGGAGTTGTCTCTGCCTTTGCACAGGCCGCTTTCAATGCTCCGGGAACGGGTAATCCCGTGATTCCCGGATATTTCGCCGACCCTACTATCAAAAAGTTTGGTGATACTTATTATATGTATGCCACTACCGATGGCAGTGGTGCAGGCTTTGGCCCCGCACAAGTATGGACCAGCAAGGACTTTGTAAACTGGACCTTGATGCCCATGAACTGGCCCGACAGTCACTGGATATGGGCACCGATGTGATGCAGCACTCTGATGGGAAGTACTACTACTTTTACTGCCAGCCTGTATCATCCATTGCGGAGTCAGTGAAACTCCCCGTGGTCCGTGGAAGAATATCCTAGGCGATAGCGAAGCGGTCCTTATCCCCGACCGCTTCGTAACAAATGCCATCACTCTGGATGGACAAACATTTGTGGACGATGACGGTTCAGTCTATATGTACTGGGGAACCTGGGGCATTTACAAAGGTTTCGGTTGCGGTGCCGGAAAATTAGCTCCCGATCTGAAGAGTTTTACCGAAACCCGCCTCATCCCCAATACCGAAGCCACCGATTTCTTCGAAGCACCTTTTGTAATCAAACGCAATGGAACCTACTACTTTATGTATTCCTCCGGTTCCTCGCCACGACCACACATACCGTGTGCAATACGCCACTTCAGACAAGCCTCTGGGTCCTTACACCTATGGTGGCTGTATCCTCGAAACCAATGCTGACGGAACCATTCACGGTCCCGGGCCACCACAGTATCCTTCAGGAAGGCAATGATTACTATATCGTTTATCACCGCCACGATAATCCACACTCCAACCGTGGTTTCCACCGCCAGCTTTCCATCGACCGCATGACATTCAATGCAGACGGGACGATTCAGAAAATCATCCCTACTCATGACGGCGTAGGTGCACTGGCCCCCTCCGTTGTTAAATCAAACAACCTCGCCTTTGGTAAAAGCGTGCGTGCCTCTTCCTCTTATGATGACAACTTCCGTCCTGAATATGCCGTAGATGATAACAACGGAACTTTATGGCGTCCGCGCGGCATGGGACAGGAATGGCTTGAAATAGACCTGGGACGCCCCCAACAGATACAAACGATCTGGACACAATTTGAATATGGCACTCAGTTCTATCAATACCTGATTGAAACTTCAACAGATGGTAAACGCTGGACTATCTTTGCCGACAAGCGGAACAATCATCTGGCAGGCAGCCCAATGGTAGATTTCGGAAAAGCCAAAGCCCGCTTCGTGCGCCTCACCTATACCGGCGGACAGAAGAATGGCTTCGGTGGTGCTATCTGGAACCTCAAGGTATTTTCCGGTATCGAAGACTCCGCTCCCCAACAATGGCTCGGACTGACAGCCGCCGACTGGAATGGCCGCGAATGGCAGAATAATGAAGGAATGTTAGGAGGTGCTTTTATCCTGAAAGTAGGATCAGTTCGCACCGAGCGCATTGACGGACGCGACGCACTGGTTCTCGAACCGGGCACTACGCTAGAATACCGTCATCCGTTACTTTCTCCCTCCAAAGAGCATACAATTAGTGGTTAGTTCATAGGTTAGGTAGATGGCAAAGCTACGAAGCGGAACCTGCCCTTTCATCCGGTGTGATTTCGCTTCAAAGCAGAGCCGAATCCTTAATCATCACTAATCTGCGCTACTATAACTGGAAACAGGCACCTGCCGAACAGGAATATGATACCACTACGGATATCGTCCGCTTACCGGCTGCTGATCAGCGAAAGCGTGGCCTAGTAGTAAGCATCACCGCTGATGACTTCGCCGCAGGCGACACCGTACATTATCTTTCCAATCATGGAATAGAAGGATACTTCGAAGCCCACAAAGCCCCCTCCATCATTAAGGAAGTGGAAGGAAAAAAGAGTTTCAGTTTTGATGGTCATCAGGTATTCCAGTCCAACTTCTCCCTGCCTGCAACCTTGCTGGACAATGCCCCCTATACATTGGAAGCCTGGATACTGAATGATTCTATTGCCGAAAACGAATGTGTAGCCGACTTCACGACTTCGCATGACGAATTAGAAAAGATTATGCTCGTCAATGGCACGGAGCCCCGATGCGGTGTCATCAACACTACGGCTGGTACGAAGATGCCGGATACAAGGACATGAAAGAGCTGACCGGCAAATGCAGCATATCTATATTGTTTCGACGGCCGCATAGAACAAGTATATATCAATGGTAAATTAATTAGCGAAAAAGATATTCAATTGCTAATAAAACCATCACAATACGTAACTTTGGGGCGGAATGCAGAACACAACTGGCCGTTCACGGGCTACCTGCATTCACTGAAACTATGGGACGAATATATTCCAATCAAGAAATAATACCATAAAACGAATAATAACCATGAGAAAAGTATTAGTTACCACCCTGCTGGTTGCCGCCACCGTAGGCAGTCAGGCGCAAGTGAAAAACCAATCGCACGGGTATCCCATTGATCCCGTACCTTTCACCTCGGTGAAAGTAACCGACTCCTTCTGGGGACAACGCCTCAACGCGAGCCGAGAGGTAACCATCCCCCTGGCATTCAGCAAATGCGAGGAAACCGGAAGATACCAGAACTTCGTCAACGCAGCCCATCCCAGTGATACCATTAAAGTAGGCGGACTGGCTTTCGACGATACGGACGTATACAAAACCATCGAAGGTGCCAGCTACCTGTTACAGACGTATCCCGATAAGAAACTGGCCAAATACATTGACAGCGTGCTCGTCATTGTAGCCGCCGCACAGGAACCGGACGGATACCTTTATACCAGCCGAACCATGAATCCGAAACATCCCCATGAATGGGCGGGAAACAAACGCTGGGAAAAGTAGAAGACCTGAGCCACGAGTTCTACAACCTAGGGCACATGGTGGAAGGCGCCATCGCCCACTACCAGGCCACCGGAAAGAAGAACTTCCTCAATATCGCCATCCGATATGCCGACTGCGTATGCCGTGAAATCGGTACAGGCGAAGGACAGCAAATCCGTGTTCCGGACATCCAGATTGCCGAAATGGCACTTGCCAACTTTATCTGGTACCGGAGACCAGAAATACCTCGACCAGGC
>ENA-OQAA01001271-OQAA01001271.1-human-gut-metagenome-genome-assembly--contig:-NODE-1271-length-13444-cov-1.788241_pt1 | contig 13444 bp, 18 predicted proteins | sample MGYA00242489_ERZ504515 | MGnify/ENA primary metagenome ERZ504515 (study PRJEB26092, sample SAMD00036237) | human gut metagenome | host: Homo sapiens | study: EMG produced TPA metagenomics assembly of...
TCTTTGAGAATTAATTGTTTTTACTTGCGGCCAGCACTTCATCCAGCATCCGGTCTATCATCTCCATCTGCTCATGTTTCTCGTCCAGATTCTTGCGGATAATTTTCTCGGCTATATCTACGGACAAGACTGCCACCTGGCGGCGAATATCGCGGATGGCCTCTTCCTTCTCTTGCTGTATCTGCTTTTTAACTTCGTCCAGCTCCTTCTGCGCGGCGGCTTCCGCCTGCTTGCGTGCTTCGACGATAATCTTGTCACGCTCATGCATCGCCTCCCGCAGAATACGTCCTTGTTCTTTGTTGGCAGCAGCAATCAACGCTTCACTCTCCTCTTTCAGTTTGGAGAGCTGGGCATTTGCTTCGCGTGCCACTTCCAAAGACTGGTCGATGTAGGTCTTGCGACCTTCCACCATCTTGGTGATAACGGGAAAACCGTACTTGGCAAGCACCACAAACACCACACCGAATGAAAGGAGCATCCAGAACAGCAGACCACTATCGGGTAATAACAATGACATAATTTTATTTACTATTTGACAATTTACGATTTACAATTTGGCTGCGCGGTGATGCTGCACGGACAAATTGTAAATGGCAAATGGTAGATTGTACATTATAAAAAGAATACCAATAAACACACAACTACTGCCAACAAAGCAACACCTTCAATCAAGCAGCGGCAATAATCATGTTCATACGGATATCTCCGGATGCTTCCGGCTGGCGGGCAATGGCCTCCATAGCAGAACCGCCGATTTTACCAATACCTACACCAGCACCAATAACAGCCAAACCAGCACCAATGGCTGCACCCAGTTTACTAACTCCCACACCTGCCGCAGCAGCTTGCAATAATACAGATAGTAACATAACTTTCAGTTTTTAAATGGTTATTTTTATTAATATTTATATTCCCAATAATCGTATCACTTCACCGCCTTCTCCTTATGCTCTTCCTGCGCCAGACCGATGAACACGGCTGACAGCATGGTGAACACATATGCCTGGATAAAAGGCAACCAACAACTCAAGTGCATTCATAAAGATATTGAACAACACCGATGCCACGGTCAGCGTTCCGTTCAAAGCAGGTCCCATACTGGCCGAGATGAATATCAGGCAGGTAAGCACCAGCATTGCCATGTGCCTCCAGCATATTGGCAAAAAGACGAATCATCAAAGCAAACGGTTTGGTGAAAATACCGAAGAACTCGATAAACGGCATCATGGGGACCGGTACCTTCAGCCACCAGGCACATCCGGCCAAAAGATATCTTTCCAATAAGTCTTGGTTCCAAAGATATTCACGGCCAAGAAAGTACAGATGGCCAATACCATCGTAATGGCTATATTTCCCGTCACGTTGGCCCCTCCGGGAAAGAAAGGAATCAGCCCCATAATGTTGTTGATGAAAATAAAGAAGAAGGCCGTCAGCAAGTAAGGTGCGAATTTACGGTACTTCGGACCGACACAGCTCTTTATAATATCATCGTTCACCATCATGATAAACATCTCCATAAACCCGATGAAACCACCGGGAGCGGCACTTCCCTGCGGGTGCTTGCGATACCAGTGCGCCACACTCAAAATGATGAGAAGCAGCAATGCGCTGTTGATGAGCAAAGCCAGTGTCACCTTCGTGATGGAGATGTCCAACGGGCGTATTTCGTTTCCGGTGGCATCATACTCCACCAGCTTGCCTTCGTACTTGCTTCCTGCGGGAGCGATGGAAAAGCCTTCATAACTTCCACCGTTCTCCTCCAGACGTGAGGATAGAAAGGCATGCCATCCGGTGGTAGAGCTATGCACTATTACCGGCAAAGGAATCGTAACGTGAGTTTCGCCCCACGTCGTGATGTGCCATTCGTAAGAATCGCCGATATGCCCGAAGACAATCTCCTTCACGTCCACCGTATTCTCGGCCCGCACCGTGGCGGGTAGCAACATGCCCAGTGCCAGCAGAATTACAGTCAGTATGTTACGCAATCTTTTCATTGTTACTTTTCTTTTTCAGTTTCCGATTCGCCTCAAAAGTGAAGAAGAACCAGGAATCATAAATCAAATATATCAGATAGTTGGCTATAAACGTCAACAAAAAACGCCCTGGCTTCCTCACGTACTGCAACGCAATAAACCAGCATCACAATCATGGAGACCAGCATTCTCATCACACGCATCAGCAGATAAATCTGCAACATTCGTCCTGGCATCCGGTGACGGCAGCTTTCGGTCATATTAATCATGAATACTCCGAAAACAAAGAAGAAAAGCGGAATCAGCGGATAACCGCCGAAATAGTGATGCGGATTTATCGAAAAATACGCCCAACCGCCTACAATTCCTATCAATACCGTCAAGAGCGCTGTATGCAATAAGTAGTTTCTCTTAGTAATAGTCACGCCAACAACCTCTATTTTTTAATTTTTAATTTTTTAATAGCCTATTGCTGTTCTATACAGACGGCAACCCTTCCGTTACTCATCTCCACGAATCCGCTTTGAATATCCAACTCATGTTCCTCACCGTCCGTTGCGTAAATCAATTTCCCCGTTCCCAACGATGATACAATCGGTGCATGCTGCGGCAGGATAGAAAAAGAGCCCATAGTGCCCGGCAATGTAACACTTTCCACTTCCCCGTTGAAGAGTTCCTTCTCCGGTGAAACAATATTCAAATGCAACTTTTTCATCATCAAAGCTCCCAGACTTTTAATTTTTAATCGTTTTTCCCCCTGCCTGCTCCAGTAGTTTCTTACCCTTCTCAATGGCTTCTTCAATGGTTCCCACATTCAAGAAAGCAGGTTCGGGCAGGTAGTCCACCTCCCCGTCAAGAATCATCTTGAACCTTGATAGTGTCCTCAATGGAAACCATTGTACCTGGGACACCCGTAAACTGCTCGGCAACGGCAAACGGCTGTGAAAGGAAACGCTGCACACGACGTGCACGGTTCACCAACGTACGGTCGGCATCAGAGAGTTCCTCCATACCAAGGATGGAGATAATGTCTTGCAATTCCTTGTTGCGCTGCAATATTTGTTTTACACGTTGTGCCACTTCGTAGTGTTCTACCCCCACGATGTGTGGGTCGAGAATGCGTGAAGTAGATTCCAACGGGTCCACAGCAGGATAAATACCAAGTTCAGTAATCTTACGACTCAACACCGTGGTGGCATCGAGGTGGGTAAACGTTGTGGCAGGTGCCGGGTCCGTCAAGTCATCGGCAGGCACATATACAGCCTGCACGGAAGTGATGGAGCCGTTTCTTGTAGAGGTAATACGCTCCTGCATGGCACCCATTTCCGTTGCCAGTGTCGGCTGATAGCTACGGCAGAAGGCATACGGCCCAGCAAGGCCGAAACCTCGGAACCGGCTTGGGTGAAACGGAAGATATTATCAATGAAGAACAGAATGTCACGCGGACCGTCCGTCTCCGCTCCCATGTCACGGAAGGACTCGGCCACCGTCAACCCAGACAATGCCACGGACTGACGCGCACCGGGAGGTTCGTTCATCTGACCGAATATCAAAGACACTTGTGATTTGGCCACTTCGTCATAATCTACTTTGGACAAATCCCAATGGCCTTCCTCCATACCTTTCTTGAATTCTTCTCCGTAACGGATAACGCCGGATTCAATCATTTCTCTCAGCAGGTCGTTGCCTTCACGTGTACGTTCTCCTACACCGGCAAACACAGAGAAGCCGTGCTGCTTCTTCGCAATATTATTAATGAGCTCTTGGATAAGCACCGTCTTGCCTACACCGGCGCCACCAAACAGACCGATTTTACCGCCCTTGCTATATGGTTCCAGCAAGTCGATAACCTTGATGCCTGTATAAAGCACCTCTTGTACGGTAGTCAAATCTTCAAACTTAGGGGGGTCGCGATGGATGGGATAAGCACCGGTACGGTCCAACTCCTTCATGCCGTCGATAGAGTCGCCCACTACGTTCATCAGGCGGCCTTTGATTTGTGTACCTATCGGCATGGTGATGGGGCCTCCCAGCGGATGCACTGTCATTCCTCTCTGCAGGCCGTCCGTACTGTCCATAGCAACAGTACGCACCGTGTTTTCACCAATGTGCTGCTGTACCTCTACAATCAGTCTTTTGCCGTTCGACCTTTTTTATTTCCAGTGCGTCGTGAATACTCGGCAACATCATTTCTGCCTCCGTTCCTTCGAAATAGACGTCTACTACAGGCCCGATTACCTGTGAGATATGTCCGACAATCTGTGACATAAGCAATCTTTTTATTCTATATTTCCTTAATTATTTTTCCCAATACTAAGTTGTAAGTCGCGTGTATCCTCATTAACAAGTCAGCCAAGTCGCGTCTTTCATCAGTTATGTACTCGTACCTATTAACGTTTGTCAGCTATGGTTTGTTCATCCCAATAGTTACATAAACAACAACGCAAATGTATAAACAATTTGCATGTAGTTGTTACCGTGTATAGCATTTTTTGAACAAAAAAGACTATTTTGAACGATTAATACTACAATTGGAACAAATTGTTACAGACATGATAACGTCAGTTAACAATTAGTAAGAAAAAGGAATTGCCTACCCATCTTATGAAAAAACACTGAATTGACAACAGAGATTCTGTATATAATATACAAAAAATAAGCCTTGTCTCTCGACAAGCTTATTCACAACACAAACACAAAATAAAACACGACAAAACTACTATGCAATCTTACCTGTCTATGCCGGGGAGGCATACGTACTAGTTACGGATATTCACATATACATAAACAGCTTCAGGCTGATTTGCACATTATAAACAAATGCGGGGAGGCATTTGTTTATTGCCTATTTGTTAAAAAACACAAATTCAAAGTTTGTCATTGAATACCTCTTTCACGAAGCTTCAACTGCCATTTCCATGCAGAAAGTAAAGTATCTTCAATACTTGTTTCTGCCTTCCAACCCAGTTCATTGTTTGCCAATTCCGGGTTTGCCCATACCTTCTCAATATCACCGGCACGCCGCCCTACTATCTGATAGTTCAGTTTTACACCGGTAGCCTTTTCGAAAGCATTAATCAGTTCCAATACGGAAAGTCCACGACCTGTACCGATATTGAATACTTCCACTTTTTCCTTCTGCTTGTTCTCCAAGATACGGCGGATAGCCACTACGTGTGCTTTGGCCAAATCGACTACATTGATGAAGTCGCGGATACAAGAACCGTCGGGAGTATCATAATCGTCACCAAACACACTCAGTTTCTCACGGATGCCGATAGCAGTCTGGGTAAGATAAGGAATCAAGTTCTGCGGTACACCGTTAGGCAACTCTCCCAGCAATGCTGTGGGGTGTGCACCTATCGGGTTGAAGTAACGCAACAAGATGGCGTTTATCGGAGCACCGGAAGCAACCGTATCACGTACAATCTCTTCATTGATTTGCTTCGTGTTTCCATACGGAGACTCAGCTTTCTTAATAGGTGCCTTTTCCGTTACCGGAAGTTCGTCCGGCTGGCCGTAAACTGTGCAGGAAGAAGAGAATACGATACCTTCCACTCCATGCTTCGGCATCAATTCCAGCAGGTTTATCAGTGAAACCAGGTTATTACGATAGTAAAGCAACGGTTTCTGGACAGATTCACCCACAGCCTTGCTGGCCGCAAAGTGAATGATGGCTTTAATGCTTTATATTGGTAAACACAGCGTCAAGACCGGCATAATCCAAGCAATCCAATTCCTCGAATGCAGGGCGGATGCCCGATACCTTCTCTATGTTATCTACAACATCTGCGCTGGAGTTTGACAAATTATCAATAATAACAACTTCATAACCTGCGTTTTGAAGTTCCACCACCGTGTGAGAACCAATATAACCGGTTCCACCCGTAACTAAGATTTTCCCTTTCATATTAAATATAGATAATTTAGCTTTTAGGTTATCAATACGCCACAAATGTAAGGAAATAAATTAATAAAAACAGAAAAAGGGGGATAAATTTTAGTTTATCCCCCTTCCACTTTATTTCCGGTTTTTCTTCTTTAAATCTTCACAACCCCCGAAAAGCCCATGAATGCCATTGCCAGCAGTCCGGCAGTAATCAAAGCTATCGGAGTACCCTGCATACCTTTCGGTACACTAACCAGGCTCATTTGCTCGCGCAGGCCTGCAAACAGTGTCAGTGCCAAGCCGAAACCAAGTGCCGTGGAGAATGCATAAACCACTCCCGTCAGCAAATCATAATCTTTTTGGATAACAAGGATAGCCACACCGAGAATACAGCAGTTGGTAGTAATCAACGGCAGGAACACGCCCAAGGTTGATACAGAGAAGGAGAAACTTTCTTCAGGATAATCTCTACCATCTGCACCAATGCGGCAATCACCAGGATAAAGGTAATAGTCTGCAAATAGCCCAAATCAAAAGCGTCGAGCACATACTTCTGAATAAGGAATGTCACGATAGTGGCGATGGTGAGCACGAATGCCACCGCTGCGACATGCCCAATGCAGTCTCCACTTTCTTGGAAACTCCCAAGAACGGGCAAATTCCCAAGAATTGCGACAATACGATGTTGTTTACAAAGATTGCCGAGATAAATATCAATATATATTCCATAATCATTAAATTAAGAATTAAAAACTAAAAATTAAAAGCCCGGCAGCTTACCGCCGATACGTTCTCAATTTTTTCATTTTCAATTTTTCATTATTAATTCTTCTTCATACTGTTGATTAAAGCAATGAGATAGCCCAATGCGATGAATGCACCCGGAGCAAGGACAAATACCAACATGCCGTATTCTTCAGGAAGGATACTCAAGTTGAATATCTTGCCGGTTCCCAGGAACTCACGCACGGCACCCAGTAATGTCAATGCAATGGTAAAGCCCAAGCCCATGCCCAGACCGTCGAACAAGGAAGCCACCGGATTGTTTTTGGCAGCAAATGCCTCGGCACGTCCCAATACGATACAGTTTACAACAATCAGCGGAATGAACAAGCCCAGCGTGGCGTACAATGCAGGAACGTAGGCTTGCATTATCATCTGCAACAGTGTCACAAATGATGCTATGACTACAATGAATGAAGGGATACGCACCATATCGGGAATCAGATTCTTGATGGCAGAAATCACCACATTGGAACATATCAGCACGAACATTGTAGCCAGTCCCATACCCATACCGTTAATGGCAGAGGAAGTGGTACCCAGTGTAGGACACATACCCAGCAGGAGTACAAACGTAGATTCTCTTTGATAATCCCGTTCATCATAACTTTAAAATTATTCATATCTTCTACTCCTTTCTCATTTAGCGCTGAGTGTATCCACAGCTTCGGGAGCTGCGGAATCAGCAGGTTGTTCAACATTCTTTTGAGTAGCGCCGGTAGTGCCGTCGGCAGTTTCCTGACCGGCATAGGCAGCATAAGCCGCATTCACTGCATTCAAAAAAGCACGTGAGGTGATGGTAGACGCTGTAATGGCATCTACTTTACCACCGTCCTTGCTCACTGTCAATGCAGCTTCACCCGGATTCATGCCGGTGATGTCACCTTTATTGCCTTTCTTGAACCAGTCGGCAGCCTTGGAACCCAACCCCGGAGTTTCCACATGCGACAACAAGGAGTAGTCGATGATTTTGCCTTCAGCATCGAAACCGACCAACACTTTCAGCTCACCGCCAAAACCCATGGCAACAGCTTCCACAGCAGCTCCGATATATTCTCCGCCTTTGGTGGCAGGATATACAGAATACTGTACTCCGTTTACTTCCTGCATCTTCTTCTCGGCGATGGGGTCATTGTCGAAGCCCGGAACCACCGCACTTACGGCATCGCTCAAGGTCTTTGCATTGGCCTGCGCAATGGGCTCCTTCGTCAATTCGTTTACATAAGCCAGCAACGCTACGGAGATTGCGGTAACGCCCGTAAGTACCAGCAACATATTCTTCAAGGATGATTCTAACTTTTTCATTTCTTCTTCGCTACCTCCCCAAAGCGTTTAGGTTTAACATAGGTGTTGATGAGCGGAGTGAACGCATTCATAATCAGAATGGCAAACGACATACCCTCCGGATATGCACCGAACAGACGGATGATGACAGTCAGTAGGCCGATGCAAACACCATAAATCAGCATACCTTTGTGGCTCATCGGAGAAGTCACGTAGTCCGTAGCATAAAGACAGCACCCAGCATCAGACCACCGGACAACAACTGTACGACCGGGGATACATAAAGTTCCGGATTGACCAGATACATGATACCGGAGAACACGAATACCGTCACCAGAATAGATACCGGAATGTGCCAGGTGATGATTTTCTTCCACAACATGTAGAACAAACCAAGCAGCAGCGCCAAGGCACTCACCTCACCGAGACATCCTCCATTATTACCTATCAGAAGGTCGAAAGCTCCCGGAAGGTCGCTCAGGGACATGCCCGGAGCACCATTGATGACACCTTTCATAATAGCCAGCGGCGTAGCAGCCGTCGTGGCATCCGTATAGGCTGTCAACTGGCCTACAGCCGGCCATGTCGTCATCTGCACGGGGAATGAAAGCAACAGGAATACACGTCCTGCCAGTGCAGGGTTAAAGGGATTGCAACCCAAACCTCCGAAGGACATCTTGCCTACCCCGATGGCAAACAAGGCACCAAGGATGATAATCCAGATGGGCAGGTTGGAAGGCAGGTTAAAGGCCAGCAACACACCGGTAATGATGGCAGAGCCGTCGGTGATGGTTGTGGTCTCTTTTTTCATGAGGAATTTGCCGATGGCCCATTCAAAGAACAAGCAGGCTGCTACGGAAGTTGCCGTAACAATCAGCGCACCCAGTCCGAAAAAGTAAAGCGAAACGAGGAATGCCGGAATCAATGCGATAAGCACACCGTACATATCTTCTTCACGCTGTCACCGCCGTGAACGTGGGGCGAAAGGGATACGATTAATTTATTCATACTTCGTTATTTTTTAGCTTGACGTGCACGGATCATCGCTCCTACCTTACCCTTACCCAAGCGGATATAATCCAGCATCGGACGGTTGGAAGGACAAGTGAACTGGCATGAACCGCATTCTATACACGACATAATGTCTTCTTTCTCTACTCTTTCAAAATCTCCGTGGGCCGAAACGGTAGCCAGCAGATACGGCTCCAACCCCATCGGGCAGGCTCCCACGCACTTGGCACAACGGATACAAGGCTGTACTTCGCCGCGCTTGGCTTCCTTCTCGTTCATAATCAGAATACCGGAGCTTCCTTTGCTGTCGGTACATCCGTATTTACCAGAGCTTTACCCATCATCGGGCCACCGCCGATAATCTTACCCGTATCTTCGGGCAGGCCGCCGCAAGCTTCAATCAGCTGCTTCATCGGCGTACCGATACGTGCCAGGAAATTGGACGCTTTGCCAACGACTTACCGGTCACGGTAATGACACGCTCAAACAGAGGTTTGTTCTTCTGTACGGCCTGGTAAACGGCAAATGCGGTACCCACATTCTGCACCACAGCTCCCGTGGAGATAGGCAACGCACCGGCTGCAACCTGGCGACTGATGACAGCATCAATCAACTGCTTTTCACCACCCTGCGGATATTGTACCTTCAAGGGTACCACCTCGATACCTGCATAGCTGGAAGCAACCTTCGTCATCAGCTGGATGGCATCGGGCTTATTGTTCTCAATGCCGATGAATGCCTTGTTCACCTTTACCGCCTTCATCAGAATGGATACACCTACCATAATTTCTTCCGCATGTTCCAGCATCAGCTGATGGTCGGCAGTCAGATACGGTTCGCACTCTACGGCGTTGATGATGACACACTCTGCCTTGAATGCAGGAGGAGGACACAACTTGACCTGCGTAGGGAAGCATGCACCGCCCAGACCTACGATACCGGCATCAGCGATTTTCTTCACGATTTCCTCGGAGGTCAGACTGCATTCCTTCACCAACGTTTCGGAACGGTCAATGGATTCTTCCCATTCATCCCCTTCTACGTCAATGAATATAGCAGGCTTGGCGTAACCGCTGGCATCGACAATCGTGTCAATCTTAGCGACTTTCCCGCTGACAGACGAATGAATGGCTGCTGATACAAAACCGCCGGGCTCGGCAATCTTTGTACCCACTTTCACAACATCACCTTTGGCAACGATAGGCTTGGCAGGAGCACCGATGTGCTGTCCCAGCAAGATAGCGGCCTTGGCCGGAATCTCTGCCTTGATGATAGGCTGATGTGCTGAAGTTTATTTTCGTGTGGATGGACTCCACCAATTGAAAATGTCTTCAACATACAATTCTGTATTTTTAGTCGTTTATTTACTTTATTAATTCATACCTCAACTTGGGAAGTCTAAACCTCTGCTTTAGGAGTCTCAACCTCAGCTTTAGGAACTGCAACCTTTACTTGGGGAGCTGTATCGTCAGCCTTCGGTTTGCGCGGCGGGAAGTTGAGGGCAATGATTGTGTTTTGCGGACAAGCTTCCTCGCACTTGCGACAGGATTTACACTTATTGGGGTCAATGTAAGCCAGATTGTTTTCCAGCGTGATAGCCTCGAACGGACAAACCTTCACACACTTGCCGCAACCGATACATGCCACGGTACAAGCCTTGCGTGCTACGGCCCCCTTGTCCTTGTTTACACACTGTACGTAAATACGACGTGATTTCTTGCCTTGAGGACGGATTTCAATAATAGATTTCGGACAAGCCTTGGCACAAGCTCCACAAGCCGTACACTTTTCCTCATCCACTTCGGGAAGTCCGGTCTCCGGATTCATGTGGATAGCATCGAACTGGCAGGCAGCCACACAGTCGCCGCATCCCAGACAGCCATAACTACAACCCGTTTCACCACCATAGAGAGAAGCCGCAATGGCACAACTCTTGGCGCCATCGTATTGGTTCACACGAGGACGGTTGGCACAAGTTCCATTACATCTCACCACCGCAACCATAGGTTCGGCAGCAGCGGCATCCAAGCCCAGAATCTCGGCAATCTTTGTCATGACGGGCTGTCCACCCACCGGACAAAGTTTACCATCCAGCGAACCTGCCTTTACGCAAGCATCTGCAAATCCGCTACAACCGGGGTAACCACATCCACCGCAATTTGCCTGGGGAAGCACCTCTGCTACCTGGGCAATCCGCGGATCTTCATACACGGCGAATTTCTTGGAAGCCACGTAAAGAATAGCGGCCGATACCAGCGCTATAACTCCCAATGAAATCACTGCAATCAGAATTACATTCATAAATTAGTTGTTTATTAATTATTTGTTTTATTATTAGTTAGTTCATCGGTCGTACGGAGAATGAGAACTTCTTACCCATCCGCGACTTGTTCAGCCACAATATATAATAATAAGGTATAAGAAGTGCCAGCGAACAAAGTGCAGAACGCAGCTCGTCATTCCAGATAGCCATAAAGACAAACAGTGAGATTATCAGAATAAGGAAAGGAAATATAAAGGCAAACAGAACTGCCATCACTCCCATTGAAAGTTCGCCCGTCACCCATACACGGTCACCGCTGGTAGGATGCGGCATTGGCATCGGCCACATCGACAAGTTTCTCTTTCGTATCCGCAGAGGTACAATGCCCCTTGACACTACACGAAGCGCACGCTGAAGTCTGGATGATTCTCACTTGGAGATGAGAACCGTTTATGTTTTCCACAATACCTTGATGTTTTATAGTATTCGCCATTTTGCAAAGTGTGCATTACAAATCGCGGCAAATTTACGCATTATTTGTGAACTGCAAACCTTTCCTATGCATTTTTCTGTGTTCGTAAACGTGCTTTTTCTATGTTTTTTATGTTTTTTTCACCTGCCACAGACTACAAAAAGACAAAAACAGACGGTCTGTCAAGGAAAAACAGACCGTCTGACTAACCAAAACAGATAATCTGTTCACTCCGAACAGACCATTTGTTTATTTACCATTTATAATTGATACCGAAACTGAGCAATTCTTTTACCTGAAAATAGCTGTCCCCTTCCGTCGGCTTGGCACTGTCGTCATAGCGGGCGTGCACATAGAGCTTGGTGGAAAGATAGCGGTTCAGCACAAAGTTCACCGTGTTTTCCCATTCAATACGTGTCCACTCATAACTGGTCTGGAAGTCCAAGCGGGAATCCAGCGTGATGGAAGGAATGATGGTCCATGAAAGTGTAGGCTGTATCTGCGAACCGAAGTTATGCTTCACGCATTTGCCCTCATCAAGACCGAAACTCACTTCATTCACCCCCTTATTTCCTACATAGCGCAGCATGTACGTCAGCGGAGCCATGAAAACGGACAAGCTGAATTTCTGCTTCTTCAACTTGTAGTCCATACCGATACTGCTTGACCAGTCCGCCGGAGCAAAGAAAGCCGAAACCAGCTCTTCACTGTTGGCCTTGTAGCATTGCAGAACTGGGTCTTAAACTCAGTCGTGATGGTATAATACCACTTGGACGCAGCCTGAATACCCAGTTTACTGTACAGCCGGAGTTGGTCGGTGCTTACCAGATAGTTATGAAACTCGTCGGAAGGTGCGGAACTGAAGCCCAGCTTGGCATCGAGCAGATTTTCCCACTGCATCTTTTCACGGTCATTATAGTTGGCAAACAGTTGCAGGTTGGCAAGCACGGCGTTAGTGCTCTCACCTCCCTTGTACCAGTTGTCGGAGATATAGTTCTGGGTAATCTGCAATGAACCGTTTCCACCGGTCACCCACCAGTTGGGCTTGTGGATAATCACGTCGGCTTCCTCCTTCACTCCCACCATATTCTCTTGTGCAAACAGTTTCACGACGGACGGCTTGGAAGAAACCTCCTTCTCTATATTATCCTTGAATATCTTCCCTTTCATCACCTCCTTCTCGGTCATTACAACCAGATTGGGACAATTCACATACGTGTTCAGCAGCGTACGGTCCACCAGTTTGTTGGCTCGGTCCTTTGAGGTAAAACTCAGTGTGTCGAACGGCAACATCTCGCGCGTCAGGGCAGGCACCGTATCAGGCACCTGGAAATGCCAGTCCACCTTGGAAAGGCGTACTCATGGGGGCATAATAATAGGTAAGGGGAAGGAACAACCTATAGTAGTTCGGATTGGAAGGTATATAACGCTCCGGAGTCGTGGGGTCATTCAAATAATCCAGCACTCCGATATACCTTTCATATAATATGGAAACAGTATCCAGCCTGTACCCCATACCTTCCGGTTTCAATTTCAGAATCATGTATTCTTTCATTATATCCGGCAAGGTGTCGGCTTTGGCAGTTGTTTCCTGTTCACTGTTCTTCGAGGCGGTATCCAGCGTATTCTGTGCCATCACCGACGAAGAAATCATCGTAGCAATTAACCAAAATGCAATGTGTCTATTCTTCATAATGCCCTAAAGTCTATGTTTCGAGCGCAAATTTAGCTTAAAATGTTTAGAAAACATAGAAAAGCCATAAGAAAAA
>ENA-OQAA01001272-OQAA01001272.1-human-gut-metagenome-genome-assembly--contig:-NODE-1272-length-13431-cov-1.611996_pt1 | contig 13431 bp, 13 predicted proteins | sample MGYA00242489_ERZ504515 | MGnify/ENA primary metagenome ERZ504515 (study PRJEB26092, sample SAMD00036237) | human gut metagenome | host: Homo sapiens | study: EMG produced TPA metagenomics assembly of...
CTTCAGGAAAGTGGTTTGAGCACTGGCTGTGGAGACTGTAAAAATTGATACTAATATCAAAAGAAATATACGGTTCATATTTATCTTATTTTTCCATGGTTTATTATTCACATTCATATTCACATGACGATACCAGTCGAACAGACCTTTCTCGTCCAAGCGGTTCTGCAAGCGGCGTACATCGAGATTGCGCACACTCGTCTTCTGCAAAGCCGCCATCGCTGCTGCGGTACCGGCTGCTTCGCCAATGGTTGCACATATCGGTTGCACCCGGTAAGAACTCATTGCCAGACGGTTCCACTGATAATACGCCCGGCTGTCAGCAATCCTTCGGTATTGACGGGAATCAAGCTGCGGTATGGGATGCCGTAAGGTCCTACGCTGTTCTTTATTTTAGGGTCTACATTCATTCCCCATGGGTCTAACGAGTACCAGGCATCGGCAATCTTATCATCGTGCATCACTCCTTTCAGTACATCATCCACCGTCAACACATATTCTCCTTTGATACGGCGGCACTCTCTGATTCCGATTTTCGGGGCTACATGAGTGACGTATCCAGCCCGGTTGAGGGCTTCGAATTGCGGTTCCAGTTTTTTCATGGCACGGCGATGCGCGTCGGCTACCAATACCGGGTCGGTGGTGTCGGTACATTCTACCGTTGCTCCCCAGTGGAGGTATATGCCGGAGTCTATCTTCCGGAATTCTTCTTCCGTCTGTTGGGTCACCCACTTCTCCTGGTCGTGGTCGAGTACACCGGTTTTGAATATGTGGCGGGGAAATTCCGCGTCGCTGCGGGTGCGTTGGCTGATGTACATCATGGTACATGGCTGCACTCTACCGTCACTCTTTTCGAGTCCGATGCTTTCGTTGAAGTCCTTGCGGGCGTCGCTACCGTAGAAGTATTCACAACCGGCTTTGGCTGCCAGTAGTCCGGTACCAGTGGCGTCGATGGTAACCGGAGCGGAGACTTTCTGCAACATACCCTGACGCATCACGCAGACGCCGGTCACTCTGTTTCTGTTGCCTTTTGTCTCGACACTGCATCCACAACCGGTGAACCACACATCAACGTGATATTCTTTTCCGCTTTCATAATGCCGTAAACGACTTGTGCAAATGACGACGGCAACCACCAATGCTGCTTATTATCCATGCCCATTGTCCGAACGTGTTGCTGGGGGTAATGCTTAGTGAATGTTTCTGGTTCAGTTCGCGCACCATGTCGATAAATACACCGACACGGGGTGCACCGCACATATATGTGACATACATATCCACCGGAGCTCCTCCGGGCATCATATCTTCTTCCAGTAAAATCACCTTGGCCCCCTCTCTGGCAGCAGCAACGGCAGCAGGTATACCTGCCGGTCCGGCGCCACTACAATCACATCGCAATGCAATTCGGGCAATTTAAACAGGGATTTATCTTGGGTATTCATCGATTCATTCGCGGCAAACATGGAGACTCCGGGCAAAGCTGCACCAGCAGCGCCTATTCCCATGTTCTTCAAAAACTGTCTTCTATTCATTGTCATAGTCGTACGCTTATTTCTTTTTTAAACCATCGAAAAGCCCCATTGAGCAAGTCGGTCTTGTAGTTGTTTGATATCTATGGAACGAAGTCCGGTTTGATTCAAGGCGGACATAGCTGCTGCCGTACCGGCTGCCATTCCGATGTTGGAACAGATAGGCTGCACTCTAAGAGAACTGTGCGCAATGCGTGTCGCACTGATGATACGTCCGGCAGTGAGCAACCCCTCGGTCTTGGTTGGCAGAATACTGCGATAGGGAATGCCGTAAGGGCCGATATGCTTCATTTCTTCGGGAATTTTCATTCCCCATACATCGAACGAATAGTGTGCGTGGGCTATCACATCATCGTGCATCGTTCCGGCAATCAAGTCGTTGGCTGTAAGCACGTACTCGCCTTTGATACGGCGCACTTCGCGCACACCCAGTTTCGGAGCCAGATGTACTGCGTATCCGGCTTCGTGCCAGATTTCGAGGTTTTCCTGCAGGCGTTCCAATGCTTCCTGCTGGGCTTGTGCCAGCAACAGAGGGTCGCGGGTATCCTTGCAATATACAGTCCGTCCCCAGTGCAGATAGATGCCGGCGTCTCTCCGGATCATATCCTCCTTATCGTCGGCTTTCACCCAACGATTCAGGTTATCTTCCACAGCACTGCTACCTTTCAGTTTATCAATAGGTAGTATGGCATTGCGCTTGATTCTTTCACTAATCAGCATCCAGGTACAGGGCTGCACCTTACCATCGGCACTTCGATGCCTACGGGCTCGTTGTAGTCGCTCTTGCTTCACTGCCAAACATATATTCGCATCCTGCCATATCTGCAATCAGTCCGTTGCCGGTGGCATCTATGGTAACTGCCGCATCAATATCCTGATAATCGCCATTACGCATAATGCGCACTCCGGTCACCTGGTTTCTGATGCCGGAGGTCTTGAGCTTTACTCCTACAACGGGTGCTGCGCACATCAGCGTGATGTTTTCTTCTTTTTCGAGAAGCTGATAAATCACTTCCGCATAAGAACCGGGCATCCACCAGTGATTCTTCCGTCACTGCCTGTTTTTCCGAACGTCTCACAAGTACGCCCGCCAATGGTGTGTTTTGCATTCAATACCTGAATCATCTCCTGAAACACTCCCACCCTGGGACCACCGCATATAAAGGGAACATACATATCGACCGGGGCTCCTCCAGGCATATTATCCTCTTCCAGCAATATTACTTTAGCTCCCTGACGGGCTGCCGCAATGGCGGCAGGCACTCCACCGGGACCAGCTCCGACTACCACCACATCACATTTCAATGTTGGATACTTGGGCTTGGCCTTCTCTACCTTCTCATTGCCCATAGCGGCTACAAATGACGAAGGCAGGACACTCAATGCTGCAATAGCAGACACTTTAGTAATGAAATCTCGTCTGTTAATTTCCATATATGTGTATACTTTAATGTTTTTCAATTAGAATTTATGGCCGAATCTCTATTGACGTGTTTGATTCTTAACCGCCAAAGCAACTCATCTACTGGCACTACCTGCACCTTTTTGTCCAGCAATTGCTTACACCAGTACACGGGAGTCACTCCTCTCGGTGAACGGCTGTTCTGCGGCGCACTGACAATACTGTCTTTCGACTCTTTCTCAAAGCGCGACCAGGCATGAACAATGGTCCACGCTATCTCGCCCTCGGGAATTTTATTCGTCGCATCTTCATTAATTACTGCTGCAATCTGGGAGGGAGTACCGGACTTTTCTTTTTCCTGATTAGCCCATATCTGTCCACGTGCGGAAATCACCGGAATATCGTTCCCTTTCCGGTCTTTCACCCAAAACACTTTACCATATCCGCCATTATAGGGAGAATACTGCACGGCAAGCATTCCGGCTATTCCCTCCAATTCTTCGGCAAAGACACGATACGCATCCAGAGCTTCTTTCGAATCTATCTTATGACAAATGAAACCAAATGCTTTGATACCCATCTTTTGCATGTGCACATTCACGATACGGGCAAAACTCCGCAACAGTCCCTCTCTGTCGGCGCGCTTTGAAGCAAAAAGGTCGGGGTAATAGTATCCGCCGCCATATTCGGCAAGCGATACGTTCCGTGGCTGACTGTTCATCAGTACGTTAAGCACATCGGGAGCAGCCATTGACAGGTTGACCATACACGTAGTGAATGACATGGGAATCTTGCCATTATGTTCGTTGCTCCAAAAGTCAGGATTATTGATAAAACTACCCAATGTCCACTGCATATTATCTCCGTCACTCATCACAAAGGAATGATAAATTGCATCAGATTCCCAATTTATCCGGGCCGGATTAACAGTTTTAATCTTTTTTATTTTTTCGTTGCCGGTGATGGAGAGCATGGCAAGATTCATGCACCAGTCGGAAGCTGTATTAATTAATCCCCAATGGGAACAGGGGGCGATGTGCTGAAATTCCGGTCCGCTATTCCAGCCTATCACCGGTGACAAGGGGCGTACCCACTCCAGTACAGTATCCAGCAATTCGTCCACTCCGTAATAAACCATTCCCTTATGGGCAATGGCATAATCACGATTCGTTGGCTATCGACGGATTGGTCAGGACGATGAAGTTATTGTTCATCCGGGATTTGTGTTCGTCAAACCAGGACTGGGTCAGATTCTCCTTGCTGGCGTCATACAATTTCTTCAAGCCGGATGCTTTTGCCTGTTCTTCCAATGTTATATCTACCAGAATTCCTTTCAGGATGCCGGCTTGTGCGGTTGCCAGATTGATGGAGTTGTCTTTCCGGTTATAATCATATAGAATGTAACCTTTTATATAGCCTTGCTTTTGAAAGCGTTTCACGACTTCCCAGGTATTCAGGGCGCCCCCGTTCCTTGACTTTGAGGCGTTTCAGCCAAGCTTTATAATACAGTTGATAATCCGGTGTACGATTCTCAACAAAGTCCCTCGTTGTCCGATACCTCGTTTACAGCTTGAGCAGCAAGTCCGCATAAGGATTGGGCGACATTCATCTCACGAATATCACCGGGACGGGACAGTGTACATTTCAAGATGTAACCGGGCCTTTTCTGAACAGGCCACCAGTTATCCGGTGAAGAGGAAGCAACTACCGGTGAGATGGTTCCTCCCAGCAGCATTCCTATTAAAAAGAGTGTTTTAATTAGATTTTTCTTTTTCATCGTGGCATTAGTTTATATAGACAAAGATATCCGGGAGCCTATAATATATGGGTTAATTTATAGGTTACCTCCCACTTTTATTTTATTAATCCTACCGAAAAGGGCTTTTTTTCGTACAAATGTGTTCATCTGCTATCGAACGGTATCGAACTTCCGTTCATAGATGAATTTGCAGGAAATGTTCTACTTCATCCATCAGTTTAGGAAACATATCTGTAATTCCGGGATGATTGAATGCATGGGAATAATAGGGATAAAGGTGAAGTTCGACTTCCAGCCCCTGTTTAGCAAGCCAAGAAGCAAAGTTAGTGCTTTGTACATATCCCACAAGAAAATCGCCTAACCCATGTCCGAGAAAAACAGCCGGACTTGAAACCGGAATCATGGACGCGGGTGATATTTCACGCTTGAACTCGGTGGTGTTGGGTGCGAAATAGGGTTTATCGTCACCACCAAACATATTGTAATCGTATACGCCGGCAAAACCTACCAACACTTTAGTTCCGGGATCGCGCAAGGCGGACACGGCCGACAGGTGTGCGCCCGAACTGCCTCCCGCATATCCGTAGCGGGTGGTATCTATCCGGCACTCGGCGGCACGTTGAAAGACGTATTGCCGGGCGTAGTTGATATCATCAAAAGCGCGTGCAATGGTGGCACCCGGATGAGTGGACAATGAATGTCCCACCCGCACTCCTGCTATCCCGCGGGAAGCCAGGTATTTGGAAATGACTTCCACCCGTTCGGGCGTGCCGGAAGTCATCCGCCACCGAAGATGTGAAAAAGGACGGGGAAGTCGGAACCTGAAGCAGGAAGGTCGATATACATTTCCAGATCGTATCCCTCGTGCGAACGATAGACGAAATGTTTCGTCCGTACCTTTTGCTCGTCAATCTCGAACTTATGGTCGTAAATTGTCTTGCTCCAAGGCACAAAGGCATCTGCAGGAAATTGACCGGCATACAGTTTGGCCAATTGTTGCGGGGATAGACATCTATCTGGTCTCCTACCTGATAGAGGCGATTGCCATAGCGGTTGTAGCCAATGTGTTTTCCTACCGGTTTTTCCTGTGCCGGAGCGGAGGCCATACACCAACGACAGGCCACACGCCAAAAGCAGCATGAGCAGACGGCAAAGGGAACGGCGGAAAGCAATGTCAGAAGAAATATGCATCATGTTCTAATTAGTATTATATAGGTTCATCAATTCGATGACACAAAAATAGGGTCGAAGCAAAAAAAAGGGGGTTAATTTTCGGATTAGTGCGCTTTTTATTTCATTAATCACTCCATAAAAAGGTAGATGTCAGGCAATCACCCAAGAGAATTAAACTGAATTATTAGGAATACATGAGGGAAATTTCTAACTTTGCATTGAAACGCATTTCTAAAACGCCGTTTGATTATGCAGAGAACATACCAGTTTTTTATATTCATTGCCATATTTGCTCTTTCTTTTCAACCGCTAAAAGGGGCAGGACTGCTCTTTTCAAGAGAGACTCCCCAGACTTATTTAGACTTATTCAGTGGAAACGATATTTCATTCACCAATTCTGTAACGATCTCTTTCGATTTATCTATCCTTAGCCATGAGAGTTTCGGACAGATATGGGTGTATGAGGATAAGGCCGCGCCATATAGTTTTGCTTATATCGGTCGCGACAAGAGCAGTTCATCGTTTGTCATCAACAGCCTTTCGGATAAAAAACAATTTCTCGAAATACCCGTTTCGCCCCAAACTATCGGTGCGCGCAAATGGCTGCACGTAGAAACGCGGTTGGACTTTCAGCACCAGAAAGCGGAAGTAACTATCGATGGCCAGAAATACTTGCTTGATGGCATTACCATTCCGAATCCGTCTAAGGCGAATATTATCTTCGGTGCCAATATCAAGGCGATTCCGGAAGTGCCTGTCATGGTGATTAAAAATATCATGGTGAGGGATGAGGCTTCTCATTCTTTCCTGTTCCCGCTCACGGAGTCGGATGGGAATTTGGTGCATGAGGCAGGTAACAAGTTACACGGAACAGTAGTCCATCCCACGTGGCAGATTAACAAACAGTTCTTCTGGCAGGAAATAGGTACGTTTACCAGTTCGGCTGCTGCCGGAATAGCATTTGACGAACCGGACCGGCAGATATTAGTTGTAGGTGATAATAATATAGGTAAGTTCGACATCAATACGTTGAAACTGACCGAATACCCCAAAGAAACGGTGGGCACGCAAACGGGATATTCGGGCGAGGCTATTTATAACCCGGATAAGCAGGAGACTTATTTCTATAACTTAGCGGATATTGGCGGACAAACCGGTCCTTTCTTCTCCACTATTTCGGATAAGGATCTGCCCACCCGTATCGTTTCTCCTCAATTCTCCAATCCGTTACATCATCATGCTTACTTTTTCGATCAGGCAAGCCAATCGCTTTATATTTTCGGCGGGTATGGCAACTATCAGTATTCAAACCTGACTTATCAGTATGACTTCGATCATGGAGCATGGAAAGAGATACAGTTTACGGGCGATGTCATTTATCCCCGTATGCACACCGTAGCAGGTAAAGGTCCTGTGGAGGGAAGCTTTTTCGTATTTGGAGGAGTAGGCAACGAGACAGGCAAACAGGAACTTGGCAAGGATTTCTTCTGTGACCTGTATCTGTTTGATACTTCCAAGCGTACCGTCAAGAAGTTGTGGAGCAGAGCGTTTCCCGACAATTACTTTATTCCGACCCGCGGGCTTGTGTTCGACAGTGAAAAGGGGTGTATCTATCTTTTGTGCATAGACCGGAAAACAACGAATGCCTCTTTGCACCGGTTTGACGTGAAGACAGGGGAACATGCCATTGTCTCCAACGAGATCGTTTTTCAAACGAACTGTATTCTGTCAACGGCATACTTGTTTAATAATCCGAAAGACAATGAATTATATGCCGTCATCCGGTATAGCGAAGATAATAATCCAAAAGCGAAGATTAGTGTCTATAAGTTGAACGCTCCTCCTATTACTTATCAGGAGCTCAAAAAATGGAATACGGACGATGACAACGAAGCAGGCAGAGCTTACCTTTATTATATAATCGGAGGAGTCGTACTTTTGCTGATTCTTTGTTTTGCTTATTATCGGCATAGAAAAAAAGGTAGTAAACAAGAGGCAACAGCACCGAGCGTTCCAGAAGATGGTGTATCTGTCGATGAGAAGAGTACTGATGCACCGGCCAGTACTCCGATAAAGGTTAATGCTGTCTATCTGTTTGGAGATTTTCAGGTGTTCGATACCAAAGGCAATGAAATTGCTTATCGTTTCGGTCCGAAAATAAAACAAATGTTTGTCCTCGTACTGCTTCATTCACACGACGGTCAGGAGGGGATCAGTACTAATAAACTGTCTGCCCAACTCTGGCCGGAGAAGACTACGACCTCTGCCAAGAATATACGTAACGTCACGATCAACCACCTGCGGAACATTCTAACTGATTTAGAGGGAGTGGAGCTTGTTTTCTTAAACGACAAATGGAAAATTGTGTATGGAGATAATTTCTACTGTGATTATCTCAAAGCCTTGAATATAGCAAAAATGCTGCAACAGGTTCATTCACCTCAAGAACAAGAAGAAGAGGTAAAACAACTTATCGGCCTGCTGCAACGAGGCACCTTACTGCCTACTTTTGTACATTACGAATGGTTTGGCAATATCAAAATTAACCATGACGAACTTTTCATCCGGATCATCGAGAAACTGCTTCCTATCGTAGAAGCGAATAATGAACCCAGAAAGGTTATCGTATTGTCCGACGTGCTTTTCTCGTTCGACGGAATGAGCGAAACGGCATTGACTTTCAAAATAAAAGCACTCAAGAAACTTGGACAAAAAGCGTATGCACAAAGTGTTTATGACCGTTTCCAAAAGGAGTACCAGCAACTCTATGGAGAGAAGTATAAGGAGAATTCGTTAGAAGAATAAAGACTTGATGCCATGCTTGGGAAACTTTTTTAGTCAAAAGAATAAAGGAACCTATTATAATTAATCATTTTATTAGGCACTTTTAAATAATTGTGTTCCTATCGATAAGAGTAGAGACTTTAAAAAAAGCATAAGAGAAATCTCCTAATTGCTATTTACATAGAAAAATAGTACTTTTGTACTCCATTCAAAAAAGAATTTATGACGAAAGCATTATTTTTTGATATAGACGGAACATTGGTCAGTTTTGAAACTCACCGCATCCCTCGTCTACCATTGAGCACTGGAAGCCGCCCGTGCAAAAGGACTGAAGATGTTTATCGCTACGGGACGTCCGAAAGCCATTATCAACAACCTCTCCGAATTGCAAGACCGGAATCTGATTGATGGATATATCACCATGAACGGGGCTTACTGCTTTGTCGGGGAACAGGTAATCTATAAAAGTGCCATCCCCCAGGACGAAGTAAAAGCGATGGGAGATTTCTGCGAGAAAAAAGGCGTTCCCTGTATCTTTGTAGAGGAACACAATATTTCCGTTTGCCAGCCCAATGACATGGTGAAAAAGATATTCTATGATTTCCTGCACGTGAATGTGATTCCGACTGTATCTTTCGAGGAGGCAACCAGTAAGGAAGTCATCCAAATGACACCCTTTATCACGGAAGAGGAAGAAAAAGAAATCCGTCCGTCTATTCCTACCTGCGAGATAGGTCGGTGGTATCCTGCATTTGCCGATGTGACCGCCAAAGGAGACACCAAGCAAAAGGGCATTGATGAAATAATCCGCTATTTTGATATTAAACTCGAAGATACCATTGGCTTCGGAGAGAGGAATGACATCAGCATGCTCCGCCATGCAGCCATCGGAGTAGCCATGGGACAAGCCAAAGAGGATGTGAAAGCCGCTGCCGATTATGTGACAGCTCCCATCGACGAAGATGGCATCAGCAAGGCAATGAAGCATTTTGGTATTATCTGATTATGAGCGTAGACACCAATAACGCAGCGTTTCAGGACGCCCTGAACCTGATTCAATATACGCGTCAATCGGTTTTCCTGACTGGGAAAGCGGGTACAGGGAAATCTACATTCCTGCGTTACGTCTGCGAAAACACCAAAAAGAAACATGTTGTACTCGCCCCGACAGGTATCGCTGCTATCAATGCCGGAGGAAGTACGATGCATAGTTTCTTCAAACTCCCTTTCTATCCGCTGCTGCCGGATGACCCGAACTTGAGTCTCCAGCGTGGTCGTATCCATGAATTTTTCAAATACACCAAGCCGCACCGGAAGCTGTTGGAACAAATAGAACTGGTCATCATCGACGAAATTTCAATGGTAAGGGCGGATATCATTGATGCCATCGACCGAATCCTACGTGTATACTCTCACAATCTGCGCGAACCTTTCGGAGGAAAACAACTGTTATTGGTAGGCGACGTATTCCAACTGGAGCCCGTCGTAAAAAACGACGAACGGGAAATATTGAACCGCTTCTACCCTACACCCTATTTTTTCTCTGCCAGAGTATTCAGCCAGATAGACCTGGTATCCATCGAACTTCAAAAGGTATACCGCCAAACAGACCCCGTTTTTGTCGGCGTCCTCGACCATATCCGGAACAATACAGCCGGAGCGGCTGATCTGCAACTACTGAACACCCGTTATGGAAGTCAGATAGAAGAATCGGAAGCTGATATGTATATCACTCTGGCCACCCGTAGAGACACGGTAGACTCTATCAACGAAAAGAAACTGGCGGAACTTCCCGGAGACCCAATTACTTTTGAAGGAGTCATCGAAGGAGATTTCCCCGAAAGCAGTCTACCCACCTCACAAGAGCTCGTACTGAAACCCGGTGCACAAATCATCTTTATTAAAAATGATTTCGACCGCAGGTGGGTAAACGGTACCATTGGCGTCATTGCCGGAATTGATGAGGAAGAAGAAACCATCTACGTTATCACCGACGATGGAAAAGAATGTGACGTAAAACGTGAATCATGGCGCAATATCCGTTATCGCTACAACGAAAAGACAAAAGAAATAGAAGAAGAAGTCTTAGGTAGCTTCACACAATATCCCATCCGGTTAGCTTGGGCCATCACTGTTCACAAGAGTCAGGGACTGACTTTCAGCCGGGTAGTCATCGACTTCACCGGTGGCGTATTTGCCGGTGGACAAGCATACGTGGCACTAAGCCGCTGTACCTCACTGGACGGTATTCAGCTTAAAAAGCCTATTAACCGTGCTGACGTCTTCGTCCGCCCCGAAATCGTAAACTTTGCCGGACGTTTCAACAACCGCCAAGCCATCGACAAAGCCTGAAACAAGCACAGGCCGATGTGCAATATGCCGCCGCTTCACGTGCCTTCGACAAAGGGATATGAAGAATGTTTGGAACAGTTTTTCCGTGCCATCCATTCACGCTACGATATTGAGAAACCTGTTCCCCCGTCGTTTGATCCGCCGCAAACTCGGCATCATCAATACACTGAAAGAACAGAACAAGAAACTCAAAGAACAGATGCGCGAACAACAGGAACGTATACGACAATACGCCCACGAGTACCTGTTAATGGGAAACGAATGTATCACCCAAGCCCACGACATACGTGCTGCCCTTGCCAACTACGACAAAAGCCCTTAGCCTCGACCCCAACTACATAGATGCCTGGATAAGAAAAGGAATCACACTCTTCAACAGCAAAGAGTACTTCGACGCTGAAAACTGTTTCAACACCGCAGTCAGCCTCCATCCTGCAAACTTTAAAGCAGTCTATAACCGTGGAAAGCTCCGACTAAAAACAGAAAACACAGAAGGCGCCATCGCCGACCTGGACAAAGCCACCAGCCTGAAACCCGAACACGCCGGCGCACACGAACTTTTCGGAGATGCCCTGTTAAAAGCCGGAAAAGAAGTGGAAGCTGCGTTACAATGGAGAATTGCAGAGGAGTTGAGAAAGAAAAAAGAGAAATAATAAACTAAGTTCTTAATCCTTATTAATTAGGAATTTATCAACCTTTTATCTCTGTTTATCAAAAAAATTATTAGTTTTGCTCTCCATAACTTATCAGACTCTTAAAATAGAAGCAAATGAAAAAAGGTTTGAAAATCGCAGCTATCACAGTAGGAGTCATCATCATTCTGATGTTCCTTCTTCCTTTCGCCTTCCAGGGAAAGATAGCCGACATTGTAAAAACAGAAGGCAACAAGATGCTTAATGCACAATTTGACTTTAAGAACCTTAACATTAGCCTGTTCCGTAACTTTCCACAGGCTTCTGTCACTCTCGAGGATTTCTGGTTAAAAGGTACTGGTGAATTTGCCAACGACACCCTTGTACAGGCCGGAGAAGTTACTGCCGCAGTCAACTTATTCTCTCTTTTCGGAGATAGCGGTTACGATATTTCTAAAATATTTATTGAAGATACACGTTTACATGCCATTGTATTGCCGGACGGACGTGCCAACTGGGATATTATGAAACCGGATACAACAGCAACAGCCGAAGCTCCTGTTTCAGAAGAAGAAGTATCTTCTCCTTTCAAAGTGAAGCTACAACGCTTTGTTATCAAAAACATGAACCTGATTTATGACGATCAACAAGGGAAGATGTATGCTGATATCCGCGACTTTAACGCAGTCTGCGCCGGAGACTTAGGAAGTGACCGCACTACTCTGAAGTTGGAAGCGGAAACCAAATCACTTACTTACAAGATGAATGGAATCCCTTTCCTGGCCAATGCCAATATCTCCGCAACAATGGATGTGGATGCCGACCTTGCCAATAACAAATACACATTAAAAGACAACACCATCCGCCTCAACGCCATTCAGGCAGGTATCGACGGTTGGGTGCCTTGAAAGATCCGGCTATCGACATGGACTTGAAACTTAACACGAACGATATCGGGTTTAAGGAAATCTTGTCACTGATTCCAGCCATTTATGCAACGGAATTCTCCAGTCTGAAAACAGACGGAACCGCTACTCTTGCCGCATCAGCCAAAGGTACGCTGCAAGGAGATACTGTCCCCGCATTCAACATCGACATGCAAGTCAAGAACGCTATGTTCCGTTATCCGGCATTGCTGCAGGAGTCGATCAGATCAACATTAATGCAACGTCCGAAATCCGGGAGGAATATAGACCTGACCACCATCCAAATCAACCCGTTCAGTTTCCGTCTGGCAGGGAATCCTTTCAGTCTGACTGCGGACGTGAAAACACCGATCAGCGACCCCGATTTCAAAGCTGAGGCAAAAGGTACCCTCGACCTGGGTATGATCAAACAGGTATATCCTTTGGGAGATATGGAACTGAACGGAACCATCAACGCCGATATGCAAATGTCCGGACGTCTTTCTTATATAGAGAAAGAACAGTACGACAACATGAAAGCCTCCGGAACCATCGGTCTGACCAATATGAAACTGAAAATGCAGGATATGCCGGATGTGGATATCAAGAAATCACTCTTCACCTTCACCCCGAAATATCTGCAACTGAGCGAAACGACGGTCAATATCGGTAAGAACGATATTACTGCCGACAGCCGTTTCGAGAACTATATCGCTACGCTCTGAAAGGTACTACACTGAAAGGAACGCTGAACATTCATTCCAATTATTTCAATCTGAATGATTTCATGACAGCCTCCGCAGATAGCGTGGCAACTACCGAAGCAGCTGCCACAGACTCCACGGCAATTGCGGCGTGATAGAAGTTCCGCGCAATATCGACTTCCAGATGGACG
>ENA-OQAA01001273-OQAA01001273.1-human-gut-metagenome-genome-assembly--contig:-NODE-1273-length-13407-cov-1.358660_pt1 | contig 13407 bp, 20 predicted proteins | sample MGYA00242489_ERZ504515 | MGnify/ENA primary metagenome ERZ504515 (study PRJEB26092, sample SAMD00036237) | human gut metagenome | host: Homo sapiens | study: EMG produced TPA metagenomics assembly of...
GCGTAGGAGCATATCAAAAGTTCTTTAAAGCGATTTATTGAAGTATGAGGATTTCCAAATCCTAACCGGTAAGCAATATCCGAAATGTTCATCTCCGGAGCATTCAGTAGAAAATATGCTGCTTTTTTCAGACGAAGATTCATGATAAAATTATTTGGCGTACTTCCCGTAATACCTTTTATCTTCTGGAATAAGACGGTACGTCCTACTCCCATCTCCCGTGAGAAAGCATCTACACTGAATTCGGGATTTTCCATATTATCTTCCACCACTTGAGTAGCTTGTTCGATAAACTTCTGGTCGAGTTCATTCGTTGCAATCTTCTCCGCCTTGCTATCCAGTTGATGGGCATATTTATTCTGTAAAAGTCTGCGGGTATTAATCAGATTATTGCATTGCATCACCAGCCGCCGCATATTAAATGGCTTCACCACATAAATATCCGCTCCAATTCTCAATCCTTCCAACTCACGTTCGGGAGCACTAAGGCAGTCAGAAGAACGACAGGTATATGGCAGGTTTCTATATTGTTCTTGACTTGTCGACATACTACTCGTTCCGGGCATTCCGGGCATCATGATATCCGAAATTACCAGATCGGGTTGCATTACCTTTACTTTCTCGTACCCTTCCTTGCCATCACTTGCAGTTTCAACCGTATACAGCGGAGAGAAGATATCTACAAGGATATTTCTGATTTCTTCATTATCATCAATCACCAGTAATTTACAGTCAGTAGTCCCGTTTTCACTTTGGGCTGACTGCACCTCTTTAACCAGCAGTTCTTTATCTTCCGAATAATAAATATATTCCTTATCCTGCTCCGGTTCAATCCGGGCCACAGAAGAGTCAAAGTGAGCATCCCCTTTTTTCAGAGTGACCTTAAAACAAGAACCTTTTCCCAACTGACTTTCTACTGTTATATCCCCCTGATGAGCTTTCACAATACCCTGACTCAAAGCCAGCCCGATACCAGTTCCTCCATACTGTCCTATATTCTCAACCTGATAGAACCGCTCGAATATCTTAACATAGTCTTCCTCGGATATTCCCGCACCATTATCGGAAACGGAAAACATACATTCCTCCGTTCCATCAGCCAATTCCATACGGATAGTTCCACCGTCTGAAGTATATTTAAAAGCATTAGACAGCAAGTTATTAACCACCTTCTGTATTTGCATCCGGTCTCCCCACACGAGGCATTGCTCGCAGTCGGCATGCAAAACAAACGAAATATTCCTGTTAGCAGCCAACTCCTTAAACAATACATAATGCTCTTTGAGCAAAGAATATAAGTCAAATTGAGAAACTTTCAGTTTCAAAAGTCCCTGCTCCTGTTTCCGGAAAATCAAGTAACTCCGTAATCAATGATTTCAGGTTACCTGCATTTTTATGTATATTCAACAGTTTCGAATAAGCATAGGTAGACAATTTGCCGGAATTCAGCAACAGATCAACTGTCCCAGGATAAGAGTGATCGGAGTCCTGATTTCATGCGAGATATTCGTGAAAAAACGAAGTTTGGATTGATTCATCTCTTCAATGTATTGCTTCTCGCGAAGTTCAAAATCCAATGAAGTTTTCAGGAACAGACGGATTCTATATTCTCTCACAATAAAGAATAAAATAGTCAGAATCACGCATACATAAATAGTGTAGGCCCACCAAGTAGCATAGAAAGGTGGCGTAATCGTTATATCCAGCGATCTGATTACTTCCGGGAAGTTCTTCAATCTGATCTCAAAGACATAATCACCCGGAGAGATATTTGTATAAGTAATGTCATTTCCCAAACGGTTCTCGCTCCATTCATCATTATACCCCATCAACCGATATTCTACTCACACCACCGCCTATATGCAGAAAATTATCTGTTGAGAAACCGATAGAAAACACATTTTGCAAGTAATTCAATTTGATCCGTCCGGTATAGGCAAAGGATTTATTTAAAATACCGGTTTGATCGCCTGTTGTTATCTCTTTGTTGTTGACATACAAATGAGCCAACTCCAGATCGTATATTTTCGGAGGATAATACAGACTACTTTCACGAATGGTTACCAATCCGGTAGCTCCTCCCATATAAATATCATGGTTACGGGATACATGCATGGATTTCCGGTTCACAAGAGTCAGCGGGAATCCGGTTTTAGAATTGAAGTTTATCACTTTCCCCTCTTTCTGTTCCAGCATTGACAATCCATGCCCGGTACCAATCAGCAAATTCCCGGAAGGGGTTTCCCCCAGTACCCTGATATTTTCTCCCGACAACACACTTTCAGGAGTATGTAAACGAAACAAACGTTACTTTCTTATCCAGCAAGAAAGTCCGTTGCCATGTGTCCCTACCCAAATATTTCCTTTCGATCTTCATAGATAACATTGACCAACTCTTTTTGAGATTCTGACCCGTTTCTTCAGACTTATCCTATAGGTTTCAAACCGCTTTTCATCAATCACATAGGCTACACAACCGTCGTCGGCAGCAAACCATAATCTGTTTTTCGAATCAAGCAATAGGGTGTTATAATTATGTGTAAACAGTTCCTTCTGATGAAACAACACCTCGGATTTCAAGGTCTGTTTATCCAAACTCACAATAGCGGATGTTGTCCCGACATACAATTTACGAGGAGTATCTGCCAAGGCAAACAGGGCTTCTCCTACACTTTCTTCTCCAAGCGGTTCGAGATTATAGATATCATTCCGATAGTTATTAAGATGAAAACAATTCACCTTATTGGTAAAATCGGCTGCAATCCATAAGCAATTATTAGCCTCATCAAAAACAACATCTTTCAGGTAGTCCGTACTGAAATGATATCCCGTATGCGCATTAAAATGCTTGAACTTTCCCTGTTCCGGTTGATATAAATCTAATCCCCCTCCTTCCGTACAAATCCAGATATTCCCGGCTTTATCTTCTGCCATAGCACCGACCACCGGAAAAGACAATCCGGTGTCCGAAGCATGATAATGCACAAAATGCTGATATTCCGGAGAGAAGAAGTTTACCCCTCCCCAATAAGTCCCCACCCAAACAGTTCCTTGTTTGTCCGTATAGAGAGACGTCACCGAACGATTGGACATAGCACCCACCCGGTTAGGATCAGCCTGATAATGGAATATTTTCCCGGTAGCCACTTCAATCTTACTCAATCCACTTCTGTAGCCTACCCATATATCCCTTCCAGGTCCTGACATAACGCTCTCGCCATATCGTCCCGAACCGTGTAAACACTCTTATCATTATATTCATAGTGATGTATGATCGTACCTTGAGGTGAAAAACAGAAAACGCCCTGATCCTGCGAACCGATCCAAATATTCTGGTCGTTACTTTTTATCAGTTTCATCACTTTAATTCCGGGCAAGTGAAGTGACATCGATCCGCAAGTATCTACACGCATCACCCCACCCTCTTTCAAAGCAATCCAGAGACTTCCTTCGGAACCTTCCACCATCGTCGGGCCACTATCCGGCAGCTGCAAATCGGCATACATCGGTTTCAAGAGGCGGGTATTCTTATCGTATAAGAACAGTTTCCTCCTTCTGCAATCCACACTCCCGTCTTTCCTTTGGCAAGAGTGGAGGGAGAAGTCACCGGAAGAATATAATATTTTTCTGTTTCAAGGTCGAACTGGAAAAGTCCGGTAGAGGCCAACAGGAAAAGACTTCCCTGACCGTCTTCCACCATTGAGTCACATATAAATTACCATAACTGATAGAGTCGTTATGAAAGTGGTTGAAGACTTTGATGTGATTGCCATCGAAACAATTCAGCCCGTCCAGAGTGGCAATCCATATACGCGATTTCTCATCCTGGCAAATATCGCTCACCGTTATTTGCGACAATCCATCTTCCACACCCAATGTTCTGAACTTGTATTCCTGTGACCGGAGTGGAAATACAAATCCAAAAAGAGATAGCAGAATAAAAAAATGGATCTTAGATAGTCTTTGTTCGCGCATATCAAGAAGGATGATTTATAGCACACATTAATCTCGCCACAAAAGTAACAGTTTTTATGATATTCCCAAAATCAGAGCAAAATAACTGATAGATATAGACACCACCCTATTTATTCTTCCCGTCCGAACGAACGATACTCCAGCGGGGTAAGCCCTGTACGCTTCTTGAAAAAAGAGAAAAAATATTCGGTAGACTGGAAACCCAGAAAAAAAGAAATCTCTTTCACGGATTGAGAAGTTCCTACTAACATCTGTTTGGCTTTACGGAGTTTCAATTCCTGGAAATATTTGGCGGGGGCATAACCTGTATACTCCTTGAAAACACGTCGAAACCATGAATAACTGATGTTAAGCCGCATTGCCAACTCTTCCGGATCTACATTACCGGAAACATTTTCATTCATGATGATTTTCGCCTGTTCTATCTTCTGATCCACATCACTCATCTCGAAAACTTTATTCTTGGAGACGGAAAGAATCATACCTATCATGTGGAGCACAATCCCGGAAAGATATTGTTGCGCGGAAATTTTATCCGCTTCAGCCACAGCAAGAGCACGGGAGAACAAGGAAACCAACTCTTCATTAATGCCAATTTCCAATATTTGCTGCTCCTGCGACAAAAAAGCATCATTAACGATGGCATCTATCATTGGCCCCTCAAAGCCGATATAATACTCCGTCCAACCAGTCTGCCGTAACGGGCGGTAAGTATGCCATTGCCCGGGAAACAAGACCATCAGCCGGCCTTTACAAACCTGCTTTTCAGAAGTGGAATCGGATGAAAACAAACCACGCCCTTTGGTGATATAGACCAACTGATATTCGCGAAGCACCCTTCCTTTTCCGCATTAAAAAAGTAACCGGAGGGATGCTCTTTCAATGGATAAGGTGAGTCGGGAGGGATAGACTGATAGCCGACGGTATTTACCCATAGCCCGAATTTACGGTCCATGTCATTTACAATCAGATATTTAAATTCCAATCCCAAACTATTATCCTCGATCATATCAGAGTGTTTTCATGTAATTGAGTTGGACAAAAATAGGAATTATTTTCAGAAAACAACACGCAAGGGTATAAAAAAACATCCGGAGCATACTTTCAAGTATCTCCGGATGTTTATATAAAAACAAACTTTATTATGACGAGATTTAGAATGCTTTATGATACAAGCTTCAATATCCGCTACCGAAGTAGGACGAGGATTACCACCTGTACAAACATCATTGAAAGCAGCTACAGCCAGTGCAGGAATATCTTCTTCCTTCACATTGATTTCATGTAATTTCTGCGGTATATTGATACTGGCAGAAAGTGCTTTCACTGCCTCAACAGCCGCTTTTACTCCCTCGGCTTCACTCATTCCGGTAGTGTCCACTCCCATGCTTTCGCAATATGGATATATTTCGGAGCTGCCGGAGATTCAGCATTGTATTCCATCACATACGGCAACAGCAAAGCATTGGCTACCCCATGAGGAGTATCATAGAATGCACCCAACGGATGAGCCATTGAGTGAACTATTCCCAAACCGACATTCGAGAATCCCATACCGGCAATATATTGTGCCTGCGACATTGCTTCGCGAGCTGCCACATCTTTACCATTGTCTACGGCTGCTTTCAGATTTTGTGCAATCATCTCAATAGCCTTCAATTCGAACATATCGCTCATTACCCAAGCACCCGGAGTAATATAACTTTCGATGGCATGCGTCAAAGCATCCATACCGGTAGCGGCAGTCAGTCCCTTCGGCATCGAGTACATCAGTTCAGGGTCTACGATAGCCACGGCAGGGATGTCGTTCGGGTCTACGCAAACCATCTTCTTACGGGCATCTTCATCAATAATCACATAATTGATAGTTACCTCGGCAGCCGTTCCGGCAGTAGTAGGCAGTGCAAAGGTAGGTACAGCTTTGTGTTTGGTATCAGCTACACCCTCCAGAGACTTCACATCCGCAAAATCCGGGTTATTCACAACAATACCGATTCCTTTGGCAGTATCGATAGAAGAGCCACCACCCAAAGCTACGATAAAATCAGCTCCGGAAGCTTTGTAAGCTGCCACACCGTTTTGCACATTTGCAATCGTTGGATTGGCTTTTACATCACTATAAAGTTCGTAAGGTATCTGGTTTTCATCAAATACTTTAATGATTTCGGCAGCTACTCCAAACTTAATCAAGTCTTTATCCGTTACAAAAAAGGCTTTCTTAAAGCCACGTCTGGCTGCTTCCACAGCAATCACACTCCGGCATCCGGCACCGAAGTAAGAAGTTTCATTTAAAATAATGCGATTCATGGTTGTGCTATTTGTTTAAAGGGTTAACCGCAACACCTTCCAGGGTAGAAAATGCTGCGGTTGCTAAATTCAATGACTGGTAAAAATATTATTTAGGCAGATTGAAAGCAACTGTCATTTCTTTCATCTGTTCCTGACTCATACCATCCGGCTCGAAGCCCATATTTTTCGCTGCGATATAGATGAGAGCCGATTTATTAAGTACATCGATCTGGTCGAACGCCTGCATTGCATCGCAATCTACTGCAAATACACCATGTTTCTCCCACATCACAACATCGTAATCCTGCAATTCCTTGATGGTAGCTTCCGCCAGTTCTACAGAACTAGGCAATTTATAAGGAATGATACCCAAACCACGCGGCAGAATGCCTTTGTTTCGGGAATCATACTCCACAACAGATTGGTAGCCACATCTTTTTCCAGGAACTTCGGGCAATGTGTCATGGCAATCAGTTCAATCGGGTGTGTATGTACAGACGCTTTATAAGGAGAGTTTTTACTCAACAGGTCATTATGCACGCTCAAGTGAGAAGGTAATTCCGATGTCGGAGCCACAGCCTCGTCCGCAATAATTACGTAGCTGGCACAGTACGTCCAGAATAACGGATCACCGAGCCATTCTCCATTGGCCAAACGAGCCAAATCGCGCATGCGCTTATTAGTTCCCTTGCAGTAGAAATAGCATCCTTTCAGATAAGGAAGAGTCACACCGATAGGTTTAACTTCACTGATCGGTTTCATCTGACGGATTTCATCGTCTACAAACTCTGTGATATTAACAGTGATATTACCACCGTTACGTTCAGCCCATCCTTTCTGCCACAAGTATCCGGCAACTTCTGCTACCTTATTTACTTCTTTGGCAAGTCCCGGACGATTCTCTAAGATTGATTTCATTCTATATATAATTTTAATTAGGCATGGATTACACTGATTTCGTCGCAAGTTATAAAAAAACTGCGTAATCCATGTAATCCATACCTAAATTTTTTTAAAACAAATTTGGGAACACTAATGAGAAGATAAGTACGATCAGACCAGCTATCAGCACAGTTATGGTCTTGTTTGACACGCCTTTCCATTCTTTCAGAATAATTCCCCAAACATTACTAAATGTGACATTCAATGCCATCAAAATACACCAGGAGAAAGCCAACAATACCGGACTCTCCGTAAGGAAACTCTTACCCATTTCCAGTCCAAAGAACTGCATATACCATAGTACACCAGCCAACGCACAGAAACCAAATTATTGCCCCATACTTTTCCTTTAGCATAGTCACCCATCGATTTATTAGCCACATTCTGTTGCAGACAGTAAACTGCATTTGTCAGGAATCCGCCAAAGGTAACCAGGAAGATCACCGGAAGACCGGCGTAAAGCTTCCACTCCACCGGCTAAAGCTGCTTCCTTGATAGGTGTTCCCGCATCCAGTCCCAAAGCAAAACAAGCACTCATGACACCGGCAAGAAGTGCAACCAGCAAACCTTTTGTTAATGCGAAATCTTTTACGGCAGCACGCTTTTCTTCTTCACTCATGTTTTGTGCACGCAAGCTACCGGCATACCCGATAACGGCAATACCCGCCAATGTGATGCAAACACCCAACAAAAGAATCAACGTTCCTTCAAACAAGTTTGTGCCTGCAAAAAGAGCCGGAAGAAGAGTTCCGAAACCGGCACAAGTACCAATGAGATACTCTGTCCCAGCGCAACCCCCAGATAACGCATGGAAAGTCCGAAAGTCAAACCGCCTACTCCCCACAGGATACCATAAAAGATGCTCATTCCAGCACCTCCCGCTCCCCACAAGTCGAACAAACTACTTCCTGGGGTACCCCCAGTAGTGAACCCAGGAACGGGAACACTAACCAGGCAAATACACCTTGTATTAACCAGAAGCTTTCCCAGCTCCATTCCTTTACCTTTTTAATAGGCACATAAGAACTGGACTGGCAAAAGCTACCGATGGCTATAATCAATAAGCCGATTAAAATATCCATAACTTATCGTTTAGAAGTTACTTCGGCTTCGTACTTTTCGATTTCTGCGATGAAATCTTCACCTACAGGAACATTATTCTTCAAACAGAACATATCCCAAACTGCATTCCAAGGCAGCGCTTTTTCTTCTTCGAGCAGAGCCAGACGCTGGAATCCCTGTCCGTTTGCTTCGTATTCACGCAACTTCGCAATCGGTTCGAGCAAAGCACGAGTCATACATTTCTGTGCTGCACGGCTACCAATCACATAAGCGCCAATACGGTTGATAGATGCGTCGAAATAGTCAAGACCATAATGTACACGGTCCAAAGCACCGCAACGAACGATTTCGCTGAACAGTTCCATAGTCGGGTCATCCATGATAGTTACGTGGTCTGAATCCCAACGAACCGGACGGCTTACGTGCAACATCAATTCAGGAACATAAAGCAACAATGAAGATACTTTATCAGCTACACTTTCTGTCGGGTGGAAGTGACCGGTATCCAACGTAATCATCTTATTGCGAGAAGCACCGTAACCGATATAGAAGTCGTTAGAACCTACCGTGTAGCTTTCCAGACCGATACCGAACACCTTAGATTCGATACAATCCTTCATATTCTTATATTCGGTAGCGAAAATCTGATCCAAAGAATCTTTCAACAACGCACGATATTTCATACGGTTTACAGTGATATCCTTGCTTCCGTCATGCACCCAAAGGTTCATGATACATGGATCGCCCTGTGCCTTACCCATTTCTTCTGCAACTGCACGACAACGTTTGGTATGTTCAATCCAGAACTGACGGATACCTTCATCAGGATTAGAAAGTGACAAGTCACCTGATTTCGGATGAGAGAAAGAAGTAGAGTTGAAGTCAAGTTTCATGTTATGTTCTTTACCCCATTCTATCCAACTCTTGAAATGTTCCGGTTCCACTTGGTCACGGTCTACCACCTTACCTTGGAAATCTCCATAGATTTCGTGCAGGTTCAGACGATGAGTACCCGGAATATAAGAAGCAGCTTTCAAAATATCAGCACGCAATTCATCAATATTACGAGCTTTGCCCGGATAATTACCGGTTGCCTGGATACCTCCGGTCAATGAACCGGCCTGTACTTCAAATCCTGCAACGTCATCAGCCTGCCAGCAGTGAAGTGACAGATGAAAATCCTGCATAGTTTTCAATACTTTTTCGGTGTCTACACCTACTGCTGCATAACGTTCCACAGCAATTTCATACGCTTTCTGAATCAGTTCTTCTTTTTTCATGATATTCTATTAGTTTTAAAAATGATTATTCTGTCGATCGTTCTATTTATTTCCGAACGCAATTTTTAAAATGGATATAAGCCGCATCCCAAGCTTCCGTGTCTTGCGGTTGATAAGTCTTCAACGGGATAGAACGGTTAATTAACTGGCGCATACCGGCAACATCCGTTGCTTCGCCTGCCGCCATGGCCTGAATCATCACATTACCGATGGCTGTTGCTTCAGATGGACCGGCTACCACAGGAATTCCTATCGCATTGGCAGTAAACTGGTTCAGCAAATCATTCCGCTACCTCCGCCAATCACGTGCAATGTATCAATCGGACGGGGAGAAAGTGAACGCAAATTCTCCAACACCTGGCGATAACGCAAAGCCAGACTTTCAAAGATGCAACGCACTACTTGTCCGCGTTTCTCGGGAACCGACTGTCCGGTAACCCGGCAATATTCTGTAATAGCTTTTTCCATGTCTGCAGGATTCGCAAAACAGTCATCATCCGGATTAATCAGACTACGGAATGGTTCACAAGCATCCGCCTCACTGATTAATTCAGGGTAACTTGTATCTCCCCAATTCAGACGGCAACGTTCCAGCAACCACATTCCACAGATATTCTTCAATAGACGGATAGTTCCTTCCACACCACCTTCATTGGTAAAATTCAACGCTTCCGTTTCGGCATTAATCACCGGAGCATCCGTTTCAACTCCCATCAGCGACCAGGTTCCGCTACTCAAATAAGCAAAGTTGCGATCCAATGCCGGAACGGCAGCAACAGCAGAACCGGTATCATGGCCGGCTACCGCAATCACAGGAATCGCACCCAGTCCGGTTATCTTTTGCACTTCTTCCGTCAATACTCCCACCTTTTCACCCGGGAATACAAAACGGCCGAAATTCTTCTCGCTCAATCCTACCGCTTTCAGCAACTCCGGCTCCAAACGTCCGTAGTTCTGTTGCATTCACCAGCTGGGCTGTCGAAGCAATCGTATATTCCGTCACCATCTCTCCGGTAAGCATATAACTCAACGCATCCGGCATAAACAGTATTTTATCTGCCGCCTCCAACGCACTGTCGTGATTGCGACGTAAAGTATCTAATTGGAAAAGTGAATTAAAATTCATAATCTGAATACCGTTTTACCATACACTTTGCTACGGGAAATACGGGAGAAAAGAGCCTCCGGTGCTCCTACTGTATGCGGGTCACGATATGCATAAGGCTGGCGAAGCAAGTTACCGTCTTTTCCGACACATACAAAATCCACTCCCCAGGTATCAATACCGATAGAAGCAATGGATTCGCCACGATGAGCAACTAACTTCAATCCGTCAATAATGTGACGATATAATGCATAAATATCCCAATAGAAATGTCCACCCACTTCAATCAGGTGGTTAGGAAAACGATTAATCTCTTCCAGATTTAATCCGCCTTCAATGAAAGTTCCTAAGATTGTACGGCCGCTCGTCGCGCCAGGTCGACTGCAAAAAAAGTTTTGTTTCATGGTATTCTGTCTATATATTTAAGGTATCCATTTACCTACATGGCAAAGATAGGCGATTCCCTCCTCCTTTTCCTTATGTATTTTGATTGAAAGGGTATACATTTTGACACAAAACAGAAAAGCAGCTCTCATCGTTTAGCATATTTTTCACTTTTATGCAAAAAAACTTTGGTTTTATGCATCTTTTCTCCGAAATAATGCATACTTTTGCGCCATTCTTAGAATAATTATACAATGAAGAAGAAAGCAAATCGGTTAGACGCCATCAAAATGATTATCTCAAGCAAGGAGGTCGGTTCGCAGGAAGAACTGCTGCAAGAGCTGAACCGCGAAGGCTTCGAACTGACACAGGCCACCCTCTCCCGCGACTTGAAACAACTGAAAGTAGCCAAGGCTGCCAGTATGAATGGAAAGTACGTATATGTACTGCCGAACAACATTATGTATAAACGTTCTACCGACCAGAGTGCCGGTGAAATGTTACGCAACAACGGATTTATCTCTTTGCAGTTTTCCGGTAACATCGCCGTTATCCGCACTCGTCCCGGTTATGCCAGCAGCATGGCTTATGACATCGACAACAATGAATTCAGTGAAATCCTGGGAACCATTGCCGGTGACGATACGATCATGTTGGTGTTGCGTGAAGGAGTTGCCATCAGTAAAATACGTCAGCTTTTGTCACTCATCATTCCCAATATCGAATAATTATACCTATTATTATATAATAAAGAAATGGACACTCAACAAATAGATGTTATGGTAGCCGACGCCTCACATGAGGTTTACGTTGACACTATTTTGGAAACTATCAGAAATGCTGCTGCCGTACGAGGAACAGGAATTGCGGAACGCACACACGAATACGTAGCGACAAAGATGAAAGAAGGTAAGGCGATTATTGCTCTTTGCGGTGACACTTTCGCCGGATTCACCTATATCGAATCATGGGGAAACAAGCAGTACGTGGCTACTTCCGGTTTGATCGTTCATCCCGATTTTCGTGGATTAGGGCTGGCAAAACGTATCAAACAGGCTTCTTTCCAACTGGCACGTCTCCGATGGCCGAAAGCAAAAATATTCAGTCTGACCTCCGGAGCAGCTGTCATGAAGATGAATACCGAACTGGGTTACGTACCTGTTACTTTCAACGAATTGACAGACGACGAAGCTTTCTGGAAAGGATGCGAAGGATGCACCAACCATGATATTCTGGTAGCGAAGAACCGTAAATTCTGCATCTGTACAGCCATGCTGTACGATCCGACAGACCCGCGGAACATAAAAAAAGAACAAGAAAGAAATAATATTTAAAAGATACAGCACTATGGAAGAGAAGAAGAAAAAAGTAGTGGTGGCATTCAGCGGCGGACTGGACACATCGTTCACCGTCATGTACCTCGCCAAAGAAAAAGGTTACGAAGTATATGCAGCTTGTGCCAATACGGGTGGTTTCAGTGAAGAACAACTGAAAACAAACGAAGAAAATGCTTACAAACTGGGAGCAGTAAAATATGTAACGCTGGACGTTACTCAAGAATACTACGAAAAGAGCCTGAAATACATGGTTTTCGGAAATGTACTGCGTAACGGTACTTATCCTATTTCAGTTAGTTCCGAACGTATCTTCCAGGGACTTGCCATCGCCCGTTATGCCAACGAAATCGGTGCAGACGCCGTAGCACATGGCTCTACCGGAGCAGGTAACGACCAGATCCGTTTCGATATGACTTTCCTCGTACTGGCTCCGAATGTGGAAATTATCACATTGACCCGTGACATGGCATTGAGCGTCAAGAAGAAATCGATTACCTGAACAAGCATGGTTTCAGCGCAGACTTCACTAAGCTGAAATACTCTTATAACGTCGGCTTATGGGGTACGTCCATCTGTGGTGGCGAAATCCTCGACTCTGCACAAGGACTGCCGGAAACAGCTTACCTCAAACATGTTGAGAAAGAAGGTAGCGAACAGCTCCGCCTGACTTTTGAAAAAGGGGAACTGAAAGCTGTCAACGACAAGAAGTTTGACGACCCGATCAAAGCCATCCAGAAAGTGGAAGAGATTGGCGCAGCATACGGTATCGGCCGTGATATGCACGTAGGCGATACAATTATCGGTATTAAAGGCCGTGTAGGATTCGAAGCAGCTGCCCCGATGTTGATTATCGGCGCTCACCGTTTCCTTGAAAAATATACATTAAGCAAATGGCAACAATATTGGAAGGATCAAGTAGCTACTGGTACGGTATGTTCCTTCACGAAAGTCAATACCTGGAACCGGTCATGCGTGACATCGAAGCCATGTTGCAGGAAAGCCAGCGTAATGTGAACGGTACAGCGATCCTCGA
>ENA-OQAA01001274-OQAA01001274.1-human-gut-metagenome-genome-assembly--contig:-NODE-1274-length-13400-cov-4.046033_pt1 | contig 13400 bp, 15 predicted proteins | sample MGYA00242489_ERZ504515 | MGnify/ENA primary metagenome ERZ504515 (study PRJEB26092, sample SAMD00036237) | human gut metagenome | host: Homo sapiens | study: EMG produced TPA metagenomics assembly of...
TACAAGTACTTTGACGAAGTGAACCGTGAACCCGTGGTTTATCACTGGAAGTATAAAATGGATGAAATCAGTGAAGAGGAAGCAGTATCAATTTAATATAGCAATTATTTAATATTCGTTATACTAGTCGTGCCTATATTTATACTCCCAAACGTGTATAAACTTAGGCTTGGTAAGCCTAATAATCCCTCTATTTGGTATTATCATGGTATTCCTCTTAGCACAGTTTGTCAACACTTTACATCCATTTTATTCACAATTTTTCCATATTTTTTTCACATTCTCCAGCTTCTACCATCATTTTTTCCCCCCCCTATTTTTTTCTTCAATTTGCATTTTTTCTTCTTATCACTTACAATAAAATCTAATATATCAGGGAAAGGAAATTGCACTTATGAAAATCAGAATTGCTACTTTAAAAGATTTAGATTCTATCCTTCGCATTTATGAACATGCCCGTTCTTTTATGGCGTCTCATGGAATCCGACTCAATGGGGAACCACATATCCTCCTGTTGATATGATAGAACATGATATCCGGATGGGCAACGCCTATGTCTGCGAAGAAAACAATCGCGTTATTGCTGTTTTTTACTATGCATTTGAAAATGATGTCACTTATACACAATCTACGACGGGAACTGGTTAAATGACGCACCTTACGGAGTCGTTCACCGAATTGCTTCTGACGGTACAGTAAAAGGTGCAGCTTCTTTTTGTTTAAGCTGGGCATTCTCACAATGTCACAATCTGAAAATTGACACCCATCAGGATAATCTCGTCATGCAGAGTCTTCTCGCTAAACTGGATTTCAAAAAATGCGGAACCATCCTGACAGAAGATGGATCAAGCCGAATTGCTTATCAGAAACAGGACAGCAAATAAACTTATCCTCATGATACCTTTCGTTCTAAAGCTTCTACTCGCTCTTCCAACTTTTCTGTCCGCAAAGCAAGTGCGCAATTTGGCGCACTATTGCCATTGCGTTCAAGACACACCAAACGGTTTTCAATACGCTCAGATCGATTGTTCGCATGTTCCTGCACTGTATCCAATTCTGACAGGACATTGCTTTCCACTTCTATGATCGTATGCTCCATATCCTTTAATTTTTGCTCCACACCATCTAATCTTCGATTCGTACCCTCTAGTCTTTGGTTCATATCCTGTAATCTTCGATCTATCTGTTCGAACTTCTGATCTATTTGTTCCAACTTTCGATCCATCTGATCAAACTTCTGATCTATTTGCTCAAACTTCCGGTCTATCTGTTCAAACTTCTGGTCTATCTGTTCGAACTTCTGATCTATCTGCTCGAACTTCCGGTCTATCTGCTCCGAACTTCCGGTCTATCTGCTCGAACTTCCGGTCTATCTGCTCGAACTTCCGGTCTATCTGTTCGAATTTCTGGCCTATCTGTTCAAACTTCTGATCTATTTGTTCAAATTTCTGTCGGAACTCGGTGTCCATTTTATCTACCCGCTGTTCCAACCTCTCGATTCTTCCATCCAGCATATCAAAACGGTCTACAATAACCGTAGTGATAGACTGCAGCAATTGTTCATTTGTCATACCCATACAATAAACTCCTTCTTTTATTTTTATATTGTTTTTTGGAAACATATTTTCATAAGCAATGCATTGTTTATTTGACTGAGATTTTTACAACATTAAGAAATGTATGCAGATTAATAAGAATAAGAATTTACCAGATTTGTTCTTATTGATGTAGATGATTATAACATGCTTCTGTAGAGCAGTACAGCTGTTTTTTCTATTTTTCTCGTTTTTGTTACTCTTTCACAAAGTCACTTTCTAAAAAAATCTCCACATCCAATTTTCATCGGATATGGAGATTTTTCTTAATCTTCTTCCTGCATCCCCCAGAATACTTTTTCTGCGGTGATCGGAAGTTCTCTCACTTTTACTCCGACCGCATGGCTGACTGCACTTGCAATCGCAGGGGACGGCGTATTGATCACAATCTCGCCTATCGATTTCGCTCCAAACGGGCCTGTCGGCTCGTAGCTGCTTTCAAATTCCACCCGGATATTGCCCACATCCAGACGGCTTGGGATTTTATACTGCATAAAGGAATTGCTGTAATTTTTTCCTTTTGCATTATAGATGACATCTTCATACATGGCCATTCCGATTCCCTGCGCAAGTCCTCCCTCTGTCTGTACTCTCGCCAGACTTGGATTCACTACCGTTCCACAATCTACTACTGCCACATAATCAATCAATTCCAGTTCTCCGGTTTCTTTGTCAATCTCCACTTCCGCCATTCCAACCATAAACGGCGGCGGTGAAATCGGTGAGCTGTATGCCTCACTGGCATAGAGCGCCTCTTCATTGTTGCACATCACACGGTTTCCGATTTCCGCTCTCGAAATGGATGTACCTGTTTTGATATTCACAACACACTGTCCGTCAAAATCCACATCGTCCACATCACATCCCAGGTACTGTGCACCTTTTTCGCAAAGTTTGTCTTTTAGTGTTTCACAGGTACGTACGACTGCCATTCCTGTCACATATGTAGTACTTGATGCATAGGAACCTGTATCATAAGGAGAAGAATCTGTATCCACTCCATGCACAATAATCTCATCCATCTCACAGTCCAGACATTCTGCTGCCATCTGTGACAAAATCGTGTCACACCCTGTTCCCATATCTGAAGCACCAATCAAGAGACTGTAGAATCCATCATCGTTCACTTTAATTCCAACAGATGCTGTATCTACAGCGGAAATACCTGAGCCCTGCATTGCCATTGCCACACCGACACCTCTGACTTTTCCATTTCCCATATCACGGCTCGGGAATTTTTCATCCCATTTCATCATTTCTTTTGCCTTTTCCATACACTTATCCAGGGCACAGCTGTTTGCCGTCTCCCCGTAATATGCAGGCATTACCTGCCCCTGACGAACCATATTTTTCTCACGCAGCGTGACCGGATCCATATTCATTTTTTCTGCCAGCTCATTGACTGCAGACTCTACTGCAAACAAGCCCTGTGTTGCACCATATCCACGATAAGCACCGGCTGACATTACATTCGTGTATACCACGTCATAAGCAAAACGGAATGCTTTCGCCTTCCCGTACAGAGGAATCGATTTGTGACCGGAAAGTCCAACTGTTGTCGGTCCGTGTTCCCCAAACGCTCCTGTATTGGAAAGCGTATAGACATCTATTCCCTGAATAATTCCGTCTTTATCAGCTCCAAGACGGACATGAACCTCCATCTCATGCCGCGGAGAGGATGCAATCATAGATTCTTCTCTTGTAAAAATCATCTTTGCCGGTTTTCCCGTTTTCCATGTTACCAGTGCCGGATAAACTTCTGAGACAACAGACTGTTTTGCCCCGAAACCGCCTCCGATCCTTGGCTTGATCACACGAATCTTCGACTTTGGAATATCCAATGCATTTGCAAGAATCCGCCGTACATGGAACGGAACCTGTGTGGACGAAAGGACATTCAATCTTCCATACGTATCCAGATATGTATATGTTCTGAATGTTTCCATCATTGCCTGCTGGTTTGCCTTTGTATGATACACCTGATCAATGATATACTCACAGTTTGCCAGAACCGCTTCTATATCTCCCTCTTCACAGCTGTCATGTGCACAGAGATTTCGCTTGTTGTCTGCCCCTACCGGACACAGACTCTTCCAGTTTTCTTCCGGATGCACCAGAATCGGATTGTCTTTGGCTTTATGAAAATCAAGTACAGGCTCTAATACCTCATACTTTACTTTGATCAATTTTAACGCCTTATTTACCGCTTCTTTTGTCCGTCCGGCAACGATCGCAACTGCATCTCCTACAAAACGGACTCTCTGATCCAGGATCAGTCTGTCATAAGGACTCGGCTCCGGATATGTTTGTCCCGCCATCGTAAACCGCTTGTCCGGACAATCTTTGTATGTCAGAATACATTCAATATCCGGAACCAGTTCTGCCCTTGTCAGATTGATATCCTGAATCAATGCATGTGCATGAGGACTCCTTAATACTTTAACAACAAGACTGTCTTTTGCCGCCAGATCATCTGTGTAAACTGCCTTTCCTGTTACCAGCGCCTTATAATCCACTTTCGGAATGGCCTGACTTACCACTCTGTTCCCCATGCCTGCACCTCCTTCTCTTTCTCACTCTGCTTTTTCACCGCCATATATTTCCGGATTGCCCGAAGCTGTCCCATATATCCGGTACATCTGCACAAATTTCCTGATAAATATTCTTTCATTTCTTCAATCGTTGGATTTTCTAACTCCCGCACCATTGCCAGCACATTCATAATAAATCCCGGAGAGCAGAATCCACACTGTTCTGCACCTTCCTGTGCAAGAAATGCACCGAACTCTTCTGCTTCCTCTTTCAGCCTTCCAGAGTCGTCACTTCCTGCCCCTCGATCCCTGCTGCCAGAATCGAGCAGGAAAGTCTGGATTTTCCATTGATCCAGACTGTACAAAGTCCGCAGTTTGTTGTCTCGCACCCACATTTCACACTGTAGCATCCTAAATTTCTCAATACATCCAGAAGTATGGTATCTCCGGATACTTCTGCCGATACCTGTTTTCCATTTAATTTAAACCTTACTTCCATGCTCTTCCCTCCGTGATGATTGAACGCATCTCTCTGAAGATCAGTACCTCTGCCAGATGCTGACGATACTTTGCACTTCCTCTCATATTGGTTCCATACTCAAATTCTGAAGCTACTATTTTTGCATATTCCCGGATTTCTTCTTCCGAAATATCTGCCGGAATCTCCCACTGCTTTTCTAACAGTGCTGCTTTCATCGGTCTTGCTCCCACTGAAAAGTACCAGGACTCTACTCCGTTGACCATTCCAGTGACAACAGAACATGCAATCACCGGAAAATCTGTTTTGGTTTGCCGTACTGAATCATAGCGGAAGGAACGCTTGCTTTTTCTTATTATAATAGAGAGAAGAAGATCCTTATCTTTTTTACGATTTACAAATTCCGAAAGTCGGATAATTCCTCCATTATATAACTCCACAAATGTATCCAAAGCCAATAATGCCGTCAGTACATCTGAAAATCCAAATCTTCCATATATACTTCCGCCGACTGTCGCCTGATTTCGAAACTGCACTCCAACAATGTGGCGGACACACTCTGCAATTCCGTCGCCATACATTTCACGTAATCCCTGATGTAACTCCAGCTGTCTCAAAGTACACATCGCCCCGATTTTAAATACATGGTCTGTCTCTTCAATCTGATCAAGACCAAGCTCTGACAGATCGATTACTGTCTTTACTCTCGCATTTCCAAGACGCATCCACATCATTCCGCCCATTACACGGCTGTTTCTCGCCTGGTTCAATTCGTAAGCTTCTTCCAAAGTCTTTGCTTTCACATAATCTGTAATCGTAAGCAAAATTCTTCTCCTCTCTTTTGTATCTTTCACTCTTTTGTTCTCAAGGCATAAAAAAGTGCAAATGTACTTATCATTCACACTTTATTTTAACCTTATAAATTTTTATCACATGTTTTAGAAAAAGTCAAAACTTTTTATCGTTGGTTCTGTTCAAGAGGAACTTTGATTACCTCTATATTTTTGATAATAAATAAAAGCCGTAAAATCTTCCATTTCTAGAACTTTTCACGACTTCCTAAGAACAGGGGATGAGAGAATCGAACCCTGTGGGAAATCCTCACAATCCCCGTAAAATAAGCATTTCTTCGATTGAGTTTTGACTACATTTGACTACCTTTTGACTACATGGGTGGTAAAAAACAAGAAAGGAGAAATCGTTCAGCATGGTGTCATCTTTTTCATACGTCACTTCATATCCCCTCTAAAATACATTATCGTCTGGATAATGTGTCATAATATCTTCCACATTACAATCCAATATATTACACAGCTTATCAATGGTATTCACTTCAACATTCTGATTATGTCTTAACCTGTTCAATTGAGAACGGTTCATATGATAATGCGTATACAAATCATATTGTGAAATGCCTTTGGCTTTCATTGTCTCCCATAATTTATCGTATTTAATCATCTCACGAATTTTCCGCTTTCTTTCATAATTCCTTGCTATGTAATTATTATTAGCGTAAAATAGCGTTTATAATAGTGTTCGTATACGAACACTGAATTGAGAGGTGTCGTATGAAAAAACGCTATATTATTATGGTAATATTGATATGTATTGTTGCTCTTCTGGGATATTTACAATACGGACGCGAAGAACAAGCTGTCAACACTATGGTCAGTACTTCTGATACTTTTTATAAACAGGAGTTCGATGTTATTGCTAATAAGCTGTTTATCTTGGACAAAGAAAAATATGCAGAAGTACTCATTGAAAAGGCAGTTGGGAATAAGTATAGAAATGTTCGCTTTTCTTATGATATTACAGGCTATCCGAACGAAATTATTATATCAGTATATAATACTGAATGGCATTATCAACACAATTGTATGACATTTCAAATCATGTATACATCAGACGATGGAAAATTGGAAACAAAAAATTGTGTTGAATAGTTTATGATGGTATGCAGTTGCTATCGTTCAATGTTACAATAGCCCTATAAAATAAAGCAAGGAGACCAACATATTATGAATTTTTTGGAATTATCAATAGAGGGATATAACGAACACACTCAAATACCAGATTGTATTTCGGATAAATTTTGGAACACTGAAAATTTATCAAACAATAATATCGTTTATGTTGAATTTAAAAAAACTAAATCGAAATATTATGATGATATAATTGGCAAAGCTAAAACATTGCCAAATTATACGGGAAATAATGAATCCCATTCTTTTACTATAAATACCATCAAAGAATATATTGATAATACTATTTTTATTGAATACATAATCTCCAAAATTCGGAAATGGAAAAATGTCACCATACTATTAAATGGGAAAAAATTTGAAACAAAAACGGATATGTGGCATTTTAAGAAAGTTTTGGAAGCAAATGCAGGTGAATATAGTGAATTAATCAATCCTAATGCATTTTATGAGTATATTCCTAAAGAACCATTAGAAGATTTACCATTTCCTTATGTTTTATACCCCGATTTATATGGAGGATTCTTCGCTTTTAAAAAATCTAGAGAATCTAAAGATATTTATTTTTGTGATTGCGAAAAGCAAGCCATACAAAACTATATAGCGCTAGAAAAGAAAAGGCAAGAAATTTTCGGACATCAAGACGAAAAAATCGTATTAAGAACGGACGAATTTCCAGAACTTATAGAAGAAATAACATCAAAAAATTCTGGGAATCCACTTTCTTTATTCAAATTTAAAAGTAAAATATGTCACAAATGCAATGGGAAATTACCACAAGAAGAATATTGTTCAACAATGTATGGAACTGCATTTAGACGACAATATGGTTGGTATATTCGACAACGGTATTTAGAATATGGTATAGACTATATGTTAGAAGGACATGTTAATATACAAAAGCAATTAATACTCAGAGATAAATGTCCTCAAAGTATATTAAAATATTGGGATAAGTTTATATTAGCCAGTGAACAAAGTGAAGCTAATCCAAACTCTGATATTTTGTATACACAAGCTAAAGAAGCAAGAAGAGAATTTGAAAAAAGTATCGAAAACACTGTAAGAAAAGAATTTGGTTTTAAAAATGTAGGTGAATCTTGGGTCAGTGAAACAACTTTGGCTAATATTATTAAAACTATTTATCCCGACTATGAAGTTAAAACACATTATCGTCCTAAATGGTTAGAGGGATTAGAATTAGATATTTATATTGATTCAATTAAACTTGGAATAGAATATCAAGGACAGCAACATTACAATCCAATCAAACATTGGGGCGGTGAAAAACAGTTGAAAAAGCAAAAAGAACACGATTTCAGAAAAGCAAGAATATGTCGGGAAAAGGGGGTAACTTTATTAACTGTTGATTTTGATGAACCATTAACCGAAATACATATTAGAGAACGTTTAAAGGAAAAATCCTTGTTATGATACTATCTTTTTCTACCTAGTGATGTCAAGGAACAAGGCGAAGCCGATACGCCGTCAGGGCAGTCCTTGACAGAACGGACGGTATCCAATACCACCATGCTATATAGAGGACTTGAAAGGTCACGAACCTTGCAAGTCCTCTTGTCTGTTATCTGGAAACTTTTCGGAGATAAAGCACTTCCTTTTCGATTTCACGGACAAATTCATCACACAAGACAGGCTGACAATCACTTGCTACATAACAATTTTTTTCAGACGAGTAGGCAAACGAAAAGATTTCCATTTCCAATGTCTTTTCATTGATTCCATAGTAATATATCTGAGAAGTGGCAAGCGTCATATGAATACTGGCAAAATCTTTTGTAAATATCTCATATGATTCCGGTTGAGTAAGTTCTTTTGGATATTGATAATATTCTTTTGAATCTTCCCGTAAGAAAATAGGTACAATATGCATTTCATTTAAACTGACATTTACATATATTTGATATCTTGGAATTAATGCCCCATACTGTGTCTGAAATCCGATATATGCCGTGTCGGTATCATTCAATAAATATTCCATTTCTTTGTAAAATACATATCCCGTAGCCGGATTATCCTTAGCACTGCTATTTTCCATAGGCACATTTTCACCCATTAGCCAGTTAATATTGATATCCAGAGCGTCAGCAATCAGTTCCAGCTTATCCTTTTTAGGATTGTAATTTCCAGAAAGATAAGAACTAAACGCTCCCTTTGTAATTCCTGTTTTCTGTACCATTTCCACTTGCTTTACATTTCTTACATTCATCGCAAATCTGATTCGTTCCGCAATCGTGTTCATTTCGATATCCTCTACTTTCTCTCTGTGGCTAATTCATTAATTCTGTACTCACTATATCATAAATACTCTGCAAAGAAAATAAAAAGTTTATAAATTTCTAAACTTTATGTTGATTTTCATTTCACTCAATGCTATGATTTAATCAGTTTAGAAATAACTAAACTTTGAATATCCATGGATTTCAATACTTATTCAGACAACTGTCCTATCGGTGATACGGGGAGAAAGGATAATGCTTATGCAGATTACATTAACAAAAGAACAGGTCAAAGAGGTATTCGGGGAACTTCGCTATATGGGAGCTGATTATTGCTACCGATATGACAAAGATACCAGAAAGAAAACCGAAGATATCGAAGCGGTCAAACTTCATCTTGGAAGTATGAAACTTGGTAACAGTGTTGATATTCGACTGGAAATGACAGAAATCCCAACTATCGAACCATATTCTGTAGTGGAACTGGATACACCTGTCTATGCTCCATATGTTCAGAGAGGAAATTATCCTACATTGGTAGAACGAGTGACCTGTAAAGGGATTCGTTGTATTTCCCAGAAAAATGCATAGTAACCTATGAACTTCCTGTCTCTTGCTGTCCGTACCAAACGGACAGTAAAAGAGACAGTGATAGTGGCTCTGCCACTATCGGCAAAGGAGGAGTATTATTTGGAAGAAAGAAGTAAATCAGTTCTTTCAGAACCTCCTATACTAACAGGAGGGTAACACGACAAAAAACAAATCTGACAGCCTTAATTGACTGGTGTCAGATTACAGTGAAAGATGTAGATTTATTCACTGTCATAACGGATATCCTAAAAATTCCTCTTTCACTTATGGAACTTCAGAATAAAGGGAAAGGAATTGCCGGACATGAACTGGTTGCCGGATTTGATAATATCAAGATTCTAAAACCGACTGGCAAAATACAGTACAATGGATTTCAGATATTAATGAGTGGCTCTGGCTGTAGAAATTATGAAAACTTCCTTGTGATAAACAAAGAAACATGGTTTGATTTCTTCGCAAGGGTATGTCAGTATCATGTGAATTTTCCACGAATTGATTTGGCAATAGATGACCATAAACCTTATCTTAACATTCCAGAACTGATACGTTTAACAAAGCAAGGATTAATATCTAGTCAGTTACGTAATTATTCTGAAAATGCTTCTGGTGAATTAAGTGAATCAATACCTGTTCATAAAGGAAACACGCTTTATCTTGGGAGTAGCAACAGTGATTTCCGAATCGTTTTCTATGAAAAAGGGTACGAACAGGTAGAAAAATTTGGCAAAGAATTAGACCCGAACTGGAACAGATATGAACTGCGATTCCGACAGGAACGGGCAAATAAAGTTGTACAGGAATTAATCGCCAGACGTGATGTTGCAGAGATTGCATTGTCTGTACTAAATGGTAAAATCCGTTTTCTTGAACAGCCGGAAAACAAATCCACTTCACGGAAAAGACTTTATCCTACTTATCCCCCTTGGGAATTATTTATGCAAGATATAGAGAAAATAAAGCTTACAATTCAACCGCAGAAAAAGACACTTGATAGTATCTGGAACTGGTTAGAAAGTTCCGTTGCTCCGTCTTTAAAATTATTTTCAAAAATCGGAGAACTGGATAACTGCGATTATATACAGGTATTAATCGAGCAGGCAAAGATGAATGATACCCAGATAAAAATTTATGAAGATTACAAAAAATCTTCCAAACTACCAATAACAGAAAGGAGTTATTCTGATAATGAGTAAGCGAAATATCTGAATGATTCGCCCATAATACCAGATAAATGACAATATAAATTTAAAATTAAAAAATACAGGGCATTAACTATACATAGAAAAAATTAAAGAGAAAAAAGATATTTTGAGACAATACCCTTATCATATTGATGTAATTTATGACTGAACCCAACGCTTATGACGATACAGATTTATTGAATTACGCAATCCAAACAGGTATAATCTCTTTAGATACCATGCTGAATGATATAGCAGATATGGAAAGAAAGGAAATACTTGCACAGCATGTTTACGCAATTACAGTAACAACAGACAAATCGGGAAAAGAAATTTATTCCACATATCTTCCACAACAAGACGGAAAACGACTTTACAGACGCAGAAATACCCGTGAAGAACTGGAAAATGTCATTGTAGAGTTTTACAAGGCTCTACAGGAAGAAATTTATATTGATGATGTTTTCTATGAATGGATAAACCGCAAACTGGATTTCGGCGAGATACAGAAAGCGTCTTATGACAGATACGTGAACGATTACAAAAGATTTTTCCACTACACTTCTGTTTCAATTACCAAAAAGAAATTTAAAAATGTCACAGAAGATGATTTGGAAGTATTTATCAAATGCACCATTCGTGACCTTACACTTACCAGAAAGGCATATGCCGGATTACGGACATTGATTCGTGGTATCTTCAAATACGGTAAGAAGAAAAAGTATACTGCAATCAGTATCACTGAATTTTTTGGAGATTTGGAATTGCCGAATAATCTTTTTAAACGGAAGATTATAGACAAGCAGAAAGAAGTGTTTATGGAAGATGAAATTCCCGTAGTTATTCAACGTCTGAAAGCAAAGCCGGATATTTATAATCTTGGTATTCTGCTTACATTTCAGACAGGTTTACGTGTCGGTGAACTAAGCACTCTAAAGAAAGAAGACTTACACGGACGTATTATTAAAATCAGACGTACCGAAGATAAATACCGAGACGAAAACAATAAATGGATTGTAGCTGTAAAAGAACACGCTAAAACAGACGCTGGTAATCGGGATTTAATCATATCCTCTACCGCACTGGATACGTTGAATCAAATATTGGAACTGAATACATCAGGAACATATTTATTCGAGCATAACGGAAAACGTATCAGAGGAAATACTTTTAATAAAAGACTGTCCAGAATATGTAATGAATTACATATCCCACATCGTACCATGCACAAGATACGAAAGACTTACGGAACAACCTTAATAGATAGTGATGTAGATGAGGGATTATTACAGAACAAATGGGACACAGTGATATCAGTACAACAAAAAAATTATATTATTTCAGCAATAAAACAACGAAAAATAAAGAAAAACAGATTGAAAATGCTATCTCATTTTAGGAATGATTCCTGTTTGACTACATACTTAACTACATTGGAATTACCCGGAAAATGAAAAAGCCAGAAGCCTTGAAAATTCAAGGTTTCTGACTCTTCGGTCAACAGGGGATGAGAGAATCGAACTCCCACCAAAGGTTTTGGAGACCCCTATCATACCATTTGACCAATCCCCTATATGGTGTATCTCTTGAATACTCGTTAAGTATACCTGTTATTCCTCTGTTTGTCAAGAAAATTTTTGAATTTTTTCTACAATTCAAAATATTTTATTTCTAACATCATTTACAAACAAACAGTGCACCCAAAAAGTCAGGTGCACTCTGTTTTATTGTTCAATTACATCCATTGCCATCACTTTCCCATCTATTTTAGAAATGTCTTCATCAGCAATCGTATATACATTTTTATCATCCTTGTTTACATGTACTGTAATCGTCTCCGGATCCCCGTATTTCATCCCCTGATCCAGATAATTCCGCAAAATATCATGATAAATTTCAAAAACATGTGTCTGCATATCTGTCTCAGACGGTAAGGATGCTCCATTCATCACTTCATTACTAACCTGAGTAGCATAATCTTCTGTCTGTTTCTGAAGCTCCTGATAGGTATCATTAAAGATTAACATAGGCTCTACTTTTACATCTACCGTGAAATTTTTATTTTCTACTTCTTTTGCCTCTGCAACTGTATATTTTACTTGCTTCATCATATCGCTAAACAACTTTCGATACTTTTCTTCCAACTCATCCGGCAATTCATAGCCGGAAAATTCTTGTAGCATTATATCCATGTTGTTTTGAAGATTATCTTCAAATATTTTATCCGCTTCCTTTTCATCCGCCCCTGTTAATTCTACATACTTCTGAATTTCGTTTTTATAACTTACATCCAAAACTGCCTTGGTATAACCACTGGCATCAAATTTCTTCCCACATCCTGCAAGCAAGACACATACTCCGATAAAAAATGCTATGTAGCGTATCTTTTTCCCCATATTCTTCATAAGTTCTCTACTCCTTTTCTTATTTTTCTTCATTATAGCATTAATATACATCCCAGTCACCGTCTTCTTATCGCCAAATTTCGTCATTTTAAAGCAAAAGATTCGTGGAAACAGTAACAACACAAAAAAACAACACCATACGGTGCTGCCTCTCATTCCATCTGTATTTCCTGTACCTTCAAAACTGCATACAAAGAATCATCCATTTCCTATCACCTTGCTTGGTTATGCCCTCGACCTATTAGTAACAGTCAGCTCCATGCGTTACCGCACTTCCACCTCTGCCCTATCTACCTCGTCGTCTTCAAGGGGTCTTACTAACTTGACGTTATGGGATATCTCATCTTGAGGGGGGCTTCACGCTTAGATGCCTTCAGCGTTTATCCCGTCCCGGCTT
>ENA-OQAA01001275-OQAA01001275.1-human-gut-metagenome-genome-assembly--contig:-NODE-1275-length-13394-cov-2.965704_pt1 | contig 13394 bp, 16 predicted proteins | sample MGYA00242489_ERZ504515 | MGnify/ENA primary metagenome ERZ504515 (study PRJEB26092, sample SAMD00036237) | human gut metagenome | host: Homo sapiens | study: EMG produced TPA metagenomics assembly of...
GCTTCGAAAGCCTCGGTGGAAGAGGTGCTGTATGTCCCGGCGGCGCTGGCGCTGCACCAGAGGCCGGGCGTGCCGGGCATCCGCAGCACCTTCGGCACCGGCACGGAGCTTTTGAACAGTCTGCGGCTCATGTACTCCCGCCTCGCAAGCCACCGCTGCCCGAACGGGCATTACATCCCGCCGACGCTGGCTGTCGCGGCGGGCAGGGAGCTGGTCTGCCCGGAGTGCGGTGCGCATTTCTATGCGCCGTCGGCGGAGGAGCTGGCGTTCAACTCTCAGGGTGCCTGCCAGAAGTGCGGCGGCACAGGCAGCGTCCGGACGGTGGACATGGCGTCGCTGGTGCCGGACGACTCGCTGACCATCGACGGCGGCGCAGTGGCTCCGTGGAACAGCCTGATGTGGTCGCTGATGACAGACGTCTGCCGGGAGATGGGCGTGAGGACGGATGTGCCGTTCCGCGACCTGACCGAACAGGAAAAGGACATCGTCTACCACGGTCCGGCAGAGAAAAAGCATATCTTCTACCACGCAAAGAACTCGAACCAGGCCGGCGAGCTGGACTTTACCTATTACAACGCCGTCTACACCGTAGAAAATGCTCTTGCAAAGGTCAAGGATGACAAGGGAATGAAGCGGGTCGAAAAGTTCCTGCGGGAAGATGTCTGCCCCGAGTGTCACGGCTCACGGCTCTCAGCGGCGGCGCGTGCGCCGAAGCTGCGGGGCATCTCGCTGGACGAAGCCTGCCAGATGACGCTGGAAGCCCTCGTGGAGTGGGTGAAGGGCGTGCCGGGCAGCCTGCCGGAAGAGATGCGCCCGATGGCGGAGAGCATCTGCGAGGCATTCGAAAGTACCGCCAAGCGGCTGATGGACTTAGGTCTGGGTTATCTGACGCTTGACCGCTCGGCCTCGACCCTTTCCACCGGTGAGCGCCAGCGGATGCAGCTGGCCCGGGCCGTCCGCAACCGCACCACCGGCGTGCTCTATGTGCTGGATGAGCCGTCCATCGGCCTGCATCCGTCGAACATCGTGGGCTTGACCGGTGTGATGCACGACCTCGTGGCCGATGGCAACTCGGTCATTCTGGTGGACCACGACACCCAGATCCTGAAAGAGGCCGACTGGGTGATCGAGATGGGGCCGGAAGCGGGAGCGAAGGGTGGACATGTCATTGCCGAAGGGACGATAGCTGATCTGGAGGCAAAGCCGGAGTCCCAGATCGGGCCGTTCCTCTCCGGAAAAGCTGAGACAAAGCTGCGCCGGTGTGCCGGGACAGGGAGATGTTCGCAGAGGGGGGATCCATCTCTCCACCGGCAGCATCCACACGGTCAAGCCTTTGGAGCTGGACATTCCCAAGGGGCGGCTCACCGTGGTAACGGGCGTGTCCGGCTCCGGCAAAACGACGATGGTGCTGGAAAGCCTCGTACCGGCGCTGGAAGCAAAGATAAACGGCAGCGCCCTCCCGACACATATCCGGGAGATCCGCGCCGAGGGCATCGCGCACGTCAAGCTCATCGACGCGACGCCCATCGGCATCAATGTGCGCTCTACCGTGGCGACCTACGCGGGCATCCACGACGAGCTGCGGAAGCTCTATGCCAGATCTCCGGACGCCAGGCAAAAGGGCTTCAAGGCCAGCGATTTTTCCTACAACACGGGCAGTCTGCGCTGCCCCGGCTGCGACGGCACCGGTGAGGTGAGCCTGGACGTGCAGTTCCTGCCGGATGTGAACATCGTCTGCCCCGACTGCCGGGGTTCCCGCTACGCGCGGGCGGCTTACGGCGTGAAGCTGATGAACAAGGCGGAGCAGGCCGTCTCCCTGCCGCAGCTGATGGAGATGGACGTCAACTCCGCCTTGCGTTCTGCGGCGGGATGAAGACAGTGAGCCAGCGCCTGCGGACATTGCAGCAGCTGGGTCTGGGCTACCTGACGCTGGGCGAAGAGACGCCCAGCCTCTCCGGCGGCGAGGCCCAGCGCCTCAAGCTGGCCAGCGAGATCGGCCGCACCCAGACCGACTCGGTGTTCGTTTTCGATGAGCCCAGCATCGGCCTCCACCCGCTGGACGTGCAGGTGCTGCTGCGGGTGTTCCAAGCCCTGCTGGACAACGGCGCAACGGTCGTTGTCATCGAGCACGACCTCGACGTCATCCGCAACGCGGACTATGTCATCGACATGGGGCCGGGCGGAGGCGAGAGCGGCGGCCGCGTCGTGGCAGCAGGCACGCCGGAGGAGATCCGGGAAAATTCGGAGAGTATTACCGGAAGATATTTATAACAAAAAGGGGGCAGGTGCTGCATGGCATCTGCCCCCTTCGTCAATATTCTTATTTACTTTCCGGGACACCGCGCAGTTCGGCACGGAAGCGCTCGGGAACATCTTCTTTCCGGATATTTTTGACGAGATCCGGAAGCTTTGCGGTTTCGCCTACGGGATAGACCATGATGCACTTCCGATGCTTCGCTGACGATCAAAACAAAAAGTTAATTCTCGGAAGAAATATCCTGACCGAAATATTTCTCGCTCAGCTCCTTGAGGGTGCCGTCAGCGCGCAGCTCGTCGATGGCGCTGTTGAGGGCGTCGAGGAAGGAAGAGTCTTCGCTCTTGACGATAGGGATCGCAACGTGAGAAGCATCTTCGGTCTGGGCGACCAGCTTGAAGTCGGCGTCCGGATGGACGTTCAGGTAGTCGTAGAAGGAGACGTTGGCGTTCAGGGTGGCGTCGATGCGGCCAGCGGTCAGCAGCTGGATGGTCTCTTCCAGCGTGTCGATGCCCTGGACGGTCGCGCCGTAGCTCTCGGCCAGCTCCATGTAGGTGGAAGCGAGGCTGTTGGCCGTGGTCTTGCCGGCAAGGTCCTCGAAGCTCTTGATGTCCTCGTTATCCTTGCGGACGGCGAGGGCGGTGTGGATGTAGCCGTAGGGAGTGGTGAAGTCGTAGGTCTTGGCGCGCTCTTCGGTGACTTCGACGCCGTTGCAGACGAGGTCGTAGCGGCCGGCATCCAGACCGGCGAACAGGCTGTCCCAGTCGCTCTCGACGTACTCGGGCTCGACGCCCAGCTTCTCGGCAATGGCGCGGGAGACTTCGACGTCGTAGCCCACGAGGGTGTCGCTCTCATCGTGGAAGCTCCAGGGCTGCCATGCGCCTTCCAGCGCGATGACCAGCTTGCCGTTGGACTGGATGGTCTCCAGCTTGTTGGCGGCGGCAGCGGAAGCAGAAGCTGCGGTGCTGGAAGCAGTGGAGGCGGAAGTGTTGGAAGAGCAGCCAGCCAGCGAGAGAACACCAGCAGCGGCCATGACGCTCATGAGAGAAATAAAGGTTCTGCGTTTCATAGGTGATGATCCTTCTGTAGTAAAACAAACTTGGGAAAAGCAGGAGAAGGCTCTCCCTTTGGGAGAGCTGGCGCGTGAGCGCCTGAGAGGGCAAGGACGCTGAGGTAGAAGCATAAGTGCGGCGATAGTATCGCTCTGACAAAGAGCCTGCATATCGCTGTGCGGTAACTCTGTCACAGGCGGCTTGCCCTCTCCGTCATTGCTTTGCAATGCCACCTCTCCCAAAGGGAGAGGCTTTAGGCTTCCGCATGGGAGATTTTCTGCAAAAACTCACGGGTCCTTGCCTCTTTGGGATGGGCGAAGAACTCCTGCGAGGGGGCTTCCTCGACTACGACACCGTTTTCCATGAAGACGGTGCGGGACGAGACGTTGCGGGCAAAGCCCATCTCGTGGGTGACGACCAGCATGGTCATGCCCTCCTGTGCCAGCTGCCGCATGACGGCCAGCACCTCGCCGGTCAATTCCGGGTCGAGGGCGCTGGTGGCTCGTCGAAATAGATGATCTCGGGGCCGGAGGCAAGAGCGCGGGCGATGGCCACGCGCTGCTGCTGACCGCCCGACAGCTGACGGGGGTAGTAGTCGGCACGGTCGGCGAGGCCGACCTTTTCCAGCATCTTCATGCCGAGGGCATCAGCCTCCGCTTTGGGCATCCTCCGGGCGACGATGAGGCCCTCGGTGACGTTCTGCAGGGCCGTTTTGTTGCGGAAGAGGTTGTAGTTCTGGAAGACGAAAGCCGTCTTGCGGCGCAGCCGCGCGATGCTGGCGCGATCGGCGTGGGCAAGGTCGAATGTCTCGCCGTCGAAGGTGAGCTTGCCTGCGTCCGCCGTCTCGAGGAAGTTGAGACATCGCAGCAGGGTGGTCTTGCCTGAGCCGGAAGGGCCGAGGATGGCCACGACATCGCCCTTTTCCACCGTCAGATCGACGCCGCGCAGCACGTCCAGGCTGCTGGTCGGCTTGGGGGCGCGGCCAAAGATGCCGGGATGGACGCCGGGCTTTGCGTAAGTATGGAAGGATTTGTGGACGCCGCGTATCTCTAACATTGCCATAACAGCCACACTCCTTTCTTACTGGAAGCCGTGGGCGTTGAGCCGGCGCTCCAGCAGCCCTTGCAGCTTGGTGATGACGGTACAGAACAGCAGATACACCACAGCCACCTCACAGTAGATGGGCAGGAAGATGTAGGTGCGGGCGGCGACGCGCTGGCCGGCCATGAACAGCTCCGCTACCGTGATGTTGGAGGCCAGAGAGGTGTCCTTTATCATGCCGATGAGGGAGTTGGAGAGGGCAGGCACGGCGGTGCGCAGGGCCTGCGGCAGCACGATGCGGCGCATGATCTGCCACCAGCTCATGCCCACGCAGTAACCGGCTTCCAGCTGGCCCTGCGGCACGCTCTCGAGTGCGCCGCGCATGGTCTCGGCGCAGTATGCACCCTCGTTGAAGGCGAAGGCGATGACTGCGCCGGGAAAGCGTTCAGCATGATGCCCGCACTGGGCAGGCCGTAAAAGATGATGAAAAGCTGCACCAGCAGCGGCGTGCCGCGGATGACCCAGATGTAGAACCGGGCCAGCTGGCTCAGCACCGGCACTTTGGCGTACTGCACCAGCGCCACGGCCACCGCCAGCACCATCGCCAAGGTGAACGAGACGAGGGTGAGGGGGATGGTCATGGTGAGGCCCGCCGAGAGGATGCGGGGAAGAGCCTCCCAGAGCACGCTGACGGTGCGGTTGGATAAGAGTGTTTCCAGCATGGATACTCCTTTTTCAAAATTTGAATCAACAGACAGGACAAGTGGGTGGACATATTATATACCTTAAAGCAGGGTCAAAGTCAAGAGGAAAAAATGAAAATCCTACAAAACCTACCAGAATACTATAACATGATTTGGGAATGAACGCAAATGGTTTCGAAAAATTGCATGGTATAGACGAAATGGGCGAAAAACAGGTGCTGACTTTGTGCAGAACGGCAGAGTAGTTGACGCGGCAGAAGCTTTCGGGTACAATAGAGCTGTATAAACCTGTAAAGGTACAAACAGGCCGCACGCCCCGCCAGACGGGAGCGCGGCGGATACGGAGGACAAACGTGATGAAACGTATTGGTATTCTGGGCGCTGGAACCTGGGGCATGGCCCTTGCACGGATGCTGACTGTGAGCGGGAATGATGTGCTGGTGTGGTCGGCCATCGAGAAGGAGATCGACAGCCTTTCCACCACCCGCAAGCACCCCAACCTGCCGCAGATGAAGATCCCCGACGAGCTGCGGTTCACCAAGAGCATCGAGGAAGTCTGCAAAGACAAGGACATCCTGCTGTTCGCAGTGCCGTCGGTGTTCGTCCGCTCCACGGCGGCAAAGGCCCGGCCCTATGTGGCCGACGGCCAGATCATCGTGGACGTGGCAAAGGGCATCGAGCCCGACACCCTGTACACCATGACCGAGATCCTGGCCGATGAGCTGGGCAAGGAGGGCGGCCCGAAGTGTGCGCCTTGTGGCCCTGTCCGGCCCCACCCACGCCGAGGAAGTGGCCATCGACCTGCCCACCACCATCGTGTCGGCCAGCAAGGATATGGAGGCCGCTGCCTATGTGCAGGAGGTCTTCACCAATAATGTCATGCGCGTCTACACCAACGAGGACATCAAGGGTGTAGAGCTGAGCGGCGCCATGAAGAACGTCATCGCGCTGGGCGTCGGCATCTCCACCGGCCTCGGCTACGGCGATAATGCCCGCGCTGCCTCATCACCCGCGGCATCGCGAGATCGCCCGTCTGGGCGTGGCGATGGGCTGCAATGTCCACACCTTTGCAGGTCTGGCCGGTATCGGCGACCTCATCGTGACCGCCACCAGTATGCACAGCCGCAACAACCGCGCCGGTATCCTCATCGGCAAGGGCGAGACCCCGGAAAATGCCGTCAAGGAAGTCGGCATGGTGGTCGAGGGCATGAACGCCCTGCCCGCTGCGCTGGAACTGGCCGAGCGGTATCAGGTGGAAATGCCCATCGTCCAGACCGTCAACGCCATCGTCAACAAGGGCATGGGTGCGGCAGAGGCTGTCAAGTCCCTGATGGAGCGCGGCCTGAAGAACGAGCTGCCGCAGGGCTACGAAAAATAAACGAAAAGGGGCGGTATCATGCCTTCTACCTACGCACACCGCCGCTTTGGCGCGGATGTTCTGGCCCTGCTGCCGGATGGTCTGTGCGCGACGCTGGAACAGCACCGGGAGCTTTACGACATAGGTCTCCACGGGCCGGACCTGATGTTTTATTACAAGGCTCTGCAGTCGAACCCGGTGAACCGTCTGGGCAACACCATGCACGAGCAGAAGGGCGAGGTGTTTTTCACCCGTGCCCGCACCGTGGTGGAAAATGCAACGGATAAAAGCGCCGCACTGGCTTATGTGCTGGGCTTTGTCTGCCACTTCGCGCTGGACAGCACCTGTCACCCTTATGTGGAGGCCTATGTCCGGGAGAGCGGTGTGGGACACTGCGAGATCGAGACGGAGTTTGACAACGCCCTGATGCGGGAAGACGGCCTCGACCCCATAAAGTTCTTCACGGCCAGCCACATCAAGCCCAGCCGGGAGCGGGCCGAGGTCATCGCGCCCTTCTACGAGGGCGTCACGGTGGACGAGACGCTGGCGGCGATGAAGGGGATGATAACGGTGCATCATCTTTTGCAGGCGGCGAACCCCGTCAAGCGCTGGGTGGTGCTGACCGGGATGCGCGTCGCGGGCAAGTATGAGTTCATGCACGGCCTTGTGGCGAATCCGCAGCCGAACCCCAAATGCGTCCAGAGCAGCCAGAAGCTCGAAGAGCTGTATAAAACGGCTGTGCCGCTGGCGGTAAGGCTCATCGAAGAGTATGCAGAGAACAAGCCGCTTGGGGCGGAGTATCAGCATACGTTTGGGGAGAACTGAGAGGAGCACCGGATGGAAAAGAGCGGCAAATTCCGCCTGACGAGCTTGGAGCGGAACTGGATCCTGTACGACGTGGGCAACTCGGCCTTTGTGCTGATGGTGGCCACCCTTATCCCCATTTTCTTCAACGCGCTGGCGGCAGCCGGGGGCCTGAGTTCGGTGGAGTATCTGGCTTACTGGGGCTATGCCAGCTCGGCTGTGACCATCATCACGGCTGTTTTGAGCCCGATTTTGGGAACAGTGGCCGACACGAAGGGCTTCAAGAAGCCTATCTTCATACTCTGCGTTTTCGTGGGCATCGTGGGCTGCTGCGCCATGGGCGCGGCGTCGGCGTGGCTGCCGTTTCTGGTCATCTTCGTCATTGCGAAAGTGGGCTTTTCGGGCAGCCTGGTGTTCTACGACTCGATGCTCAGCGACGTGACCACTCCCGAGCGGATGGATGAGGTGTCCAGCCGGGGCTATGCGTGGGGATACATCGGCAGCTGCGTACCTTCGTGGTCTGCCTCGGTCTTGTGCTGGGGGCGGGGAGCATCGGCATCAGCCAGATGACGGCGCTGAATCTGGCACTCCTGCTGACGGCGGCGTGGTGGCTGCTCACGACCCTGCCGCTGCTGAAAAGTTATAAACAGCTCTACTATGTGGAGGTGGAAAAGCACGCTGTCCGGCAGAGTTTTGCCCGCATCGGCCATACCCTGCGGCATCTGCCGGAGGATAAGCAGGTGTTCTGGTTTTTGCTGGCGTTCTTCTGCTACATCGACGGCGTGTACACCATTATCGACATGGCGACGGCCTACGGCACGGCGCTGGGCCTGGACACCACCGGTCTTTTGCTGGCACTTCTTGTGACCCAGATCGTGGCGTTCCCGTCGGCCCTCATCTTTGGGCGGCTGTCAAACAAGTACCCCTCGGCAAAGCTCATCCGGTGTGCATCGCGGCCTACGCGGGCATCGCGGTGTTTGCGTTTTTCCTGACCCGGCAGTGGCAGTTCTGGGTGCTGGCCGTCATCGTGGGCATGTTCCAGGGCGGCGTGCAGGCGCTCAGCCGCTCCCACTTTGCAAAGATCATCCCGCCGGAAAAGTCGGGCGAATACTTTGGCCTCTTCGACATCTGCGGCAAGGGCGCGTCCTTCCTCGGCACCATGATCGTCAGCGTGGGAAGCCAGCTCACCGGCAGCGCCAATGTGGGTGTCGGCTCCCTCATCGTGCTGTTCATCGTGGGATTCGTGCTGTTCAGGGTGTCGTGCCGTCAGGGTGAGACGGCATAACAAACGATCATAAAAATCGGAAACGGAGAGAGCTGTCCTGTACGGCTCTCTTTTTATTGTGTTTTTCAAAAATAGTGCCTATCAAAACGGCATAGTTGCGATATGCAGCTTGCGGAGGGGGCTTGTGCATTCAAAACGCAGACTGTTGTATTTTGTGTAAAACGCAGAAAAGCCGGGCGATTTTTTTATGCAGAAAGCCGCCACAAAAATACTAAAACCTCTTGACAAATATAATGGGGGGGGGTATAATGAATCAGAACAGAGGTTTGCCTTACGCCCGGAAGGAAGAAAATGCGAGCGGGGAAAGACCTCTAAAACAATGTGGAGGTTTTTAATTATGAGACTGGATATGATTTCCCGCCGCCGTTTCCTCAAGAGCGCTGGTGCTGCGGCTCTGGCTGTTGCCGCAGCAGGTGTGCTGGCAGGCTGTGATGGCGGCGACAGCAGCAGTAAGGTTCCCGGTACGGAAGTTCCGGATGTGCCTGGCACGACGAGCAAGTCGGTAAAGATCATCTTTGCTGATGTTGACAATGGCGGCGCAGGCGTTGGAAATGGCGGCGATGATTATGAGCATCCCGTTCTGAAGGATGCTACCGTCATTGACCCCAAGAGCATTCCTGCGGACAAGATCCCGCAGGGCTATGAGCTGGCCGACACTACTCCGGTCGAGATCATTGACAATGGTAACACGCTTTTGGCTATCGTTAAGGTGAAAAAGACGGTCGATACTTCGATCAATGTCAGAGTTACCTTGCAGCTCATCAACGGTACTGCTGCTGACAACCAGCGCGAGCTGGTTGTTAAGATGCCCGGTGATGCAGCATATATCTCTACGGACGACATCACTCTGCCTGAGGATTTGATTTGGGCACCCGGTATGGAAGGCGAAAAGCGTCCGATTGGCAGAGCTATCTTCCTGGTTAAGAAGGTTTGATTTCCGAATTTGCATCTCATAGAGCAACGAAAATTCCTTCAATAATTCCCGATACATGCAGAGAGGCTTCCCCTTCGAGGGGAGGCCTTTTTGCGTCCGGGAAGTTATGATTCACAAACCATTCATTGTGTTTTGGCGGGCAGGATGATACAATAGAATCAAAATCCAGAAAATATAAAGGAGCAAGACCATGAAACAATATCCCGGCTACACCCTCGTCAAGCGCGAGGACTGCCCCGAACAGCACGGGACGCTGACCGTGCTGACCCATGACGTCAGCGGGGCGGCTGTCCTGCTGGTGGAAAACGACGACGACAACAAGGCCTTCGGCATCGGCTTCGGCACCTTCCCCTCCGATGACACCGGCGTGTTCCACATCCTCGAGCACTCGGTGCTGGCAGGCAGCGAGAAGTACCCGGTGAAGTCGCCGTTTTTGCAGCTGCTCAAGAGCAGCATGGCGTCCTTCCTGAACGCCATGACCTTCCCGGACAAGACGGTGTATCCCTTCGCTACCCCCAACGAGACGGACTTCAAGAACCTGATGGACGTCTATCTCAACGCGGTGTTCTGCCCGCTGGCCATGGTGGACAAGGGCGTGTTCGAGCAGGAGGGCTGGCACCGGGACGAAGACGGCACGGTGAGCGGCGTCGTCTACAACGAGATGCAGGGGGCGCTGGCGACGCCGGACGCACAGCTGCAGAACGCTCTGAGCCGGACAATGTTCCCGGATACGGCTTACGGCTTCGTCTCCGGCGGCGACCCGGCGTCCATTCCGGCGCTGACCTATGAGAAGTATGTGCGGGTCTACCGCCGCCACTACAGCGCCGACAACTGCTGCATCACCCTCTACGGCAAGATGGACATGGCCGAGAAGCTGGCCTTCCTCGACGAGCAGTATCTGAGCCGTATGCCCAAGAGCGCCAGCCGCCCCCGCCTGACGGTGCAGGACGAGCAGGTCGGTGCGAAGCGGAATATCCCGTACTATACCGAGAAGCCGGAGCCGGACGAGGCTCAGTGTGCGCTGGCGTGGTACACCGGTGCGTTCAGCGACCGGGAGCGCCAGCTGGGCGTGGAGATCCTGCTGGACGCCCTGCTGGGAACGAACCAGGCGCCTCTGAAAGCCGCTCTGCTGGAAGAAAAACTGGGCGCGGACATCGACGTGGGCTTCGATGACAGCACGCTGCAGCCGACCTTGGAGCTTGTGCTCCGGGGCGCGACGGAAGAGTCGGCGGGCAAGTTTGCCGCCGCTGTGCGCAAAGCCGTGGACGGCATCCTCGAGAAGGGCATCCCCGAGGAGCTGCTGATGGCAAGCCTCAACTCCACCGAGTTCGCTTCCCTTGAGCGGCCGGGCAGCATCCCGGACGGTGTGCTGGACGCATCAATGCATCTGCCGGATGGCTCCACACCGGCGACCCCGCCCTGCTGCTCCACACGAACGCTCTGTTCTCTTCCCTGCGGGAGAAGCTGGAACAGGCTGGTTCAATGAGCTGCTGCGGGAGCTGTTCGCGCCTGCGCCGGTGGAGATCATCCAGGTGCCGACCCTGCCCAGGAAAGAGGAAGAGGGGCGCGCCGCCCGCACCGACGGCAAGCTGGTGCTGGACCATCCGCTGACAGCCGCCGACCTCGGCGAGGGCAAAAAGCAGACCCCGGGCAGCAGGGAGCTGCTGGCGGGTGCAGAACTGCTGCACCACCCTCGGCAGGCAATACCTACCTGTACCTTTACTATGATCTGGGCGGCATGGCACCGGAAGACATGTCCTGCCTGCAGCTGCTCACGGATGTCATGGATGAGCTGGACACCGAAAAGCACACGGCCCGGGAACTGAACACTCTGCGGAACACCTGGCTGGGAAGCAGTGGTGCGTGGATGGACTGCTGGACGGGACAGCAGGAAGGCCGGCCCTGCCACGCCAAGCTCACCGTGGGGATGAGCATGCTGGAACGCAGCCTCGAAAAGGCTGTGGAGCTGGGCAGTGAGTGGCTGTATGAGACAAAGTTCAGCGGCCCGCAGGCCGAAGCTGCGATGGAGCGGGTGGCAAGCCAGCAGAAGCTGCTCATGGAGCAGAAGTTCCTGCGGGAGGGCCACGCCTTCGCCGCCATGCGGGCGGCGGCACATTTCTCGGTGGAATCCGCACTGAGTGAGCGCTGCAACGGCGTGAGCTACTACCACTATCTCTGTGAGCTGCTGGAAAAGGCCGACTGGACCGCTCTGGGCAAAAAGATGGAAGAGCTGTGGAAGAGCGTGCTGAAAAAGAACGCCCTGACCGTCAGCCTCCACGGCAGCGACGCGGCGCTGGATACCCTGAAAAAGCTTCTGCCGGGCAGTGCCTTCGCGGCAGAAAAGCGCGGCGAGGCAAAGCCCTACACTGAGGAGCTGACAGCTCCGGTGAACGAGCCTTCATCATCGACGGCGGCGTGAACTACGATGTGCTGGTCTGGCCCATGGAACGGCGGTTGGAGCGGAAGGTGCTGGCCCGGGTGATGAGTTACGAGTATCTGTGGCACAACATCCGCGAGGTGGGCGGCGCGTATGGCACCGGCATGGTGACCCAGAACGACGGCACCGAATATCTCTACACTTACCGTGACCCACACCTGAAAGAAAGCTATGAGACTTTCGCAAAGGGGCCGACAGAACTGGCAGACCGCGACTACACCGAGAAGGACATGAACGAGTTCATCGTGGGCGCGGCAGCAAAGCTGGACACCCCGCGCAAGCCCCGGGAAGAGGCTGCGTCTACCGACTGCAAATATTTCTGCGGCATCACCGACGAGATGACTGCCGCCGAGCGCAAGAGCCTGTGCAGTGTGGATGCTGCCGCCCTCAAGGCCGAGGCGGCGGACCTGTCGGCCCGGATGGAGAAGGGCGTGAGGGTGGTCTTCGGCAGCAAGGAGGCTGTGGAGGCCGCAAAGGAGCTGTTTGACCGGGTGGAAACCCTGTAAAAATACGCAGAGAGTCTCCCGGAGACTTTGCGCAGAAAATTGAGTGAAAGATCCCCTGTCTGTGGAAAAGAACACAGGCAGGGGATTTTTACTGCTTTGAAATATTACTTATAGGATAAAATACACGGTAAAATACAAATATGAGGCAAAAAGTATGGACTCCTGCGGCGGAGAAAAGCGTGGTATCCTTTTGCCAGCGACAGAACGAAAGGAAGTGAGAACACAGGATGGGGCAGGAAAAGCAGGCTGCGGCCAAGGGACAGGAAAGTCTCCGGAAAGCCACCGACACCCTGAGCACCATGCTGGCGCAGGAGGTGAAAGATCTGAACGCCCGCCAGCGCGCGGCCCGCAGAGAGAACAGCACCGACCCCGGCATCATGAAGGGACTGAAAGAAGCGACTGCCGTGCTGAAAGATCTGGCGGGCGTGTCGAAGACCCTGAACGATCAGGGCGTGGATGCAGAAGGGCGGGAATGCGGCGTGGTGCTGCTGCCGCCGGTGGAGGATGTATGACGACAGAAAACAAGAATGCGGGCGTCGTGTGGAGGCCTCAGCCGAGGCAGATGGAATTTATGCGGAGGCCGGAGCCGGAAGCGCTTTACGGCGGCGCGGCAGGCGGCGGTAAGAGCGACGCCCTCGTCATCGAGGCGCTGCGGCAGGTACACATTCCGCACTACCGGGCGCTCATCCTCCGCAAGACCTATCCGCAGCTTTCCGACCTCGTGGACAAGAGTCAAAGCTATTACCGCCGGGCCTTTCCGGAGGCGCAGTACAACGCCACGAGCCATGTGTGGGTCTTCCCCAGCGGGGCGAAAATTTACTTCGGCTCGATGCAGTACACCAAGGACCGGACGAACTATCAGCAAAGCCTTCGATTTCATCGGGTTCGACGAGCTGACCCACTTCGAGTGGGAGGAGTACAGCTACATGATGAGCCGCAACCGCCCCACCGGCCCCGGCACCCGGGTGTATCGTCGCGGCCACCACCAACCGGGCGGGGTGGGCCGACGGCCTGGGTGCA